>Ga0181520_10000300_pt1 | contig 109475 bp, 74 predicted proteins | sample PEATcosm2014_Bin_29_FD_132451 | JGI IMG/M metagenome (GOLD analysis project Ga0181520, IMG submission 132451) | Peatland microbial communities from MTU Mesocosm Facility, Houghton, MI, USA - PEATcosm2014_Bin02_30_metaG | ecosystem: Environmental > Terrestrial > Soil > Wetlands > Peat | place...
GTGATGGTGGCGGTTGTGGTAGCCGAAGCGTTGGGGTTGGTGAGCGAGTAATCGGTCGAATCGCTCAGGGTGATGCCCGTTACCGTTACGGTTTGCGCACCGGCGGTGGCCAAGCCGAAGCTTGCCGCGGTACCCGTGCAGGTCAGGCCAGCCACACCGGTGGAGCAGGTGATGTTGGCGATGGGCTCGTTGGTGGTGGTGTCATACGCCTTGCCCTGGGCGGTCACAGTGACCGTAACCGGGGCAGCGGTGATGGTGGCGGAAGCCGAAGCCGAAGCGTTGGCGTTGGTGAGCGAATAATCGGTCGCATCGCTCAGGGTGATACCCGTTACCGTTACCGTTTGCGGACCGGCGGTGGCCAAGCCGAAGCTCGCCGCGGTACCCGTGCAAGTCAGGCCAGTCACACCGGTGGAGCAGGTGGTGTTGGCGATAGGCTCGCTGGTGGTGGTGTCATATACCTTGCCTTGGGCGGTCACGGTGACCGTAACCGGGGCCGGGGTAATGGTGAACAGCGCCGTGTTGTTAGTGATGTTGTAGTTGGCGAGAACGCCGGCCGGACTCAGCGTGGCGCTGATGGTGTAAGGACTACCCGCTACGCTCTCGCCAGCCACGCGGCTGTAAGAGGCCGTAACGTTATCCGTAGCCACAAAGCCAGAGAGGGTGCCGTTCAGGGTCGGATCGGTGGTGCCGAATACCTTGGAGTTCGCGATCGGCGACACCGAGGCAGTGGCCGTAGTGATAACCAGCGTGTCGCTGGCCGTCCCGCCGGTCACATAGTTCGTATCCGTGCTGGTGAACGTACCCGTTTCCGGATAGCTGCCCGCATTGATTTCAGAGCCCGGCGCGAAGCTGAACGAACCGGCTACTGTCGCTCCGCCCACGCCCGTTGCCGAGCCTGCGCAAGAGTAAGCCGTCCCGTTGTAGACACCGCCCGTGCAGGTGGCCGACAGGGTCGGGGTTGCCGCGGTGATAACCAGCGTGCTGCTGGCCGTCCCGCCGCTCGCATAGTTCGGGTCACTGCTGGTGTAGGTGCAAGTGACCGGATAGGTACCGGCGTTGGTCTCAGTCGCAGGCAGGCAAGCAAACGAGCCAGCCACTGGGCCAACTGCGGTGCCGCTGCAGGAGTACGGCGTGCCATTGTAGACGCCGCCCGTGCAGGTCGCCGACAGGGCCGGCGTCGCCGCATCAATGGTCAGGGTGCCAGTGACGGTACCGCTGGCGTAGTTGGAATCGCCGCTGGTGAAGGTACCCGTTACCGGGTAGCTGCCGGCCGCAATCTCGCTGACGGGGCTAATGCTCCAAGAACCACTGACCGCTCCGTTGAGGCCCGTTGCCGAGCCGCTGCAGGAGTGCGCATTGCCGTCATAGGGAACCTCGGTGCAGGTCAACGACAAGGTCGTGGGATTTTGCACCTGGATCGAAATGGTGGCCGGTTGGCTGTTCGGGATCTTGGAATTGGCGTCGATAGCGATAAATCTAAAGCTATCGGCCCCGGTGGTCCCGTTGGAGGTGTAGGTCACGTTGGGCGGGGTTCCGGTCAACGTGCCGTTGGTCGGCTGGGACACCACCGAGTAGGTCAGGGGGCTGCCGGGATATCCGGTGCCGGTAAGCGTGATGGCAACCGAACCATTGGCGACCACCGGGTAGGAGCCCGGAGTGGCCACCGGCTGCTGCGCGTTGGCGTAAGTCGGATCCCAGTAGGGCAGCGTGCCGCCAACGGGATTCAGCCAAGCCGCAGTGTTTTGCGCGGCGGTCTCGCAGATTGCGTACTGCTCCAGGGGCGCTGGGGGCGCCTGACCGGCGGGGCAGGGTGGGAAGTTGCCGCTATTGTTGTAGAAGCCGTAGGTGGCATTGGGAAGGTAGGTGGTGGGGGTGCCTGATCCAGGCTGAGTCCACTCCACGTAACCTACCGGGCTGATATCGGCGATGGCGTTGGAGTTTTGCCAGATGACGGTCGCCCAGCTGGAGGCGGCGCCGTGTTCGTCATACGGACGTCCCAGGGCATATTCGTTGCCGATTGCGTCCGTATTTCCCTGGTATCCCGCGCCTTCGGTGAAACCGGTAAAGGTGTCGAAAACGCCGGCCGGGGTATTGTCCGAAGTCAGGGTCGCGTTGTCGAACAGATATCCGGACTGGTAGCCAGGACCGCTCTTCCCCTGGGCGGTGATGGTGATGGACGAGTGATAGGCGGTTTGGATTTGGCAGCCCTCAAATACCGTCGAACCATCGCCATAGATGTAGTCGACGTTACCGTAAATGTAGGAGTTGAGGAAATACTGGCGCGCCGGCTTGGTACAGATGCCGATGAGGGGGTTACCGCTGTCGCTGCAACCGCCGCCATTGTCGGCCGCGACCGTATCCTGCCAGCCCATGAAGCGCATATTTTTCAGCACACCCATGTCGCCGGTGATTACGAAGGCCGGGGCATAATCGGAAGTGCCATAGCCATTGATCCACTGCCAGTTGTTGATGAAGGTCATGTTCTCGGCGTAGAAGTCATTGCCGCTTACCGTGACCGTGCCATCCTGCGTGGAATGGCCGCCGCCCGCGGTGGCTGCTACGACGACTACCTGGGTCGGGTCTTCAGCGCCGGTGCTGCTGGTCCCCTCACCAATTATGGTGACGTAGTTTTGAGCGATACTAACGCGCTCGTTGTAGGTGCCCGGATTGACGTAGATGAAACCGCCGCTCGCAGGCAAGGTGGTAGCCAACGCATAATCGGCCGTCTGAATCGAGGAGAAATCTCCCGAAAGGTCCGGAGTGGTCAACGCCGGATCGCTAACCAAATAGCTATTACCGAGGTTATTGGCCTGCTGGAACTTCACGTAGACCGTGGAGGTGGCCTGGTAGCCGGAGGTTTGACCGGTCGCCGTAAGGGTGACCATATAGGGACCAACGGTCGGAGGAGCCGGGTTATTGTTGGTTACGGCTAACTGAATCAGGAGGGCTTGATTAAGGCCGTTAAAGGTGCCATTCCCCGAGCAGGTAGCACCCGCCGGCAAGCCCGCGCAGGAAATCACTACATTCTCGGACGGGCTGCCCAGCGGCACCAGGTCACAGGCAGTGATGCCCTGGTTGGCTGGCGCGTACTGGTTGACCGGGCTGGTCGCATTCAGCACCGTGAACAGCGTAGGACCGCAGCTCATGGTAAAGGTATCGTTGATGATCAGGGGCTGACTGGCCGATAGCGAGGCCTGGTCAAGGGTATCGCCCTGGAAGGCGGCATTCACCATGAAGGAACCCGCGCTTAAGGTGGTGCTTTGGAAAACAGCTATGTTATTCGTCGGGACAATACTAGCAATGCTGGTCGGGTTGCCCGCTTCATAGAAGTTGACCGCGCCGGTGACATTCTGGGTGTAATTGGGAGTGACGGTCGCCGTCATGGTGACCTGAGTTCCCGCCGGAACGCTGCCATTCGGGCCAAAGACCGTATTGACAGGATAAGTGATGACGATGCTCGTCACCGTCGAAGCCTGTACGGTATCGCACGGCGAATTACTCTTGGAACCTTGATAGTTGCTGTCGCCGCTATACTGCGCGTAGAAGCAATGCTGTCCGATCGACTCACTCGAGACTGACAACTGGGCAGAGCCACCGGCCAGAGTTACGGGCGATCCGGGCAACTCGCTGTTGTCATTCGAGTTATAGAAGTGGACCTGGCCAGTCGCGGCGCTGGGCGCCACGGCGGCCTGCAAAGCGAAGGAACCACCGTAGACTGAGGTCGGAGGTGCCGTGAGCGTAGTGGTGGTAGCAGGCAAACCGCCGCCGCCGGCCAGACTCATGATCGGCGAATTGCCGCCGTTGACTTTGAGGCTGCCGGTGAAGTTGCCCGAGGCATTCGCCGCGTATAGCACGGTAAAGTCGCAGCTTCCGCCGGAAACCAGACTAAACGAGTTGGCGCAGGTGGTTCCTGCGGTGGGCACGCTAAAGTCATTGGTCAGGTCGTTGGTCAGCGTATCCCAGGCCGTTCCGTTCAGCGACACGCTGCTGGTGCCGATATTGCTTACCAGAGCGGTAGCCGTGGTGTTGGTGCCATACCCGATACTGCCAAAGTTCATGGCAGCCGGACTGGAGGCACCGGGAACAGTGATGCTGTTGCCGCGAGCGAAAGCGAAAACATCGCTGCCGCTGGTGACATACATATTGCCGGCCCCATCCACGGCCAAGCCATTAGGCGAGACCAGGGTAACGCCGAAGGTTCCCGTCGCCGGTCCGTTCGAGGTCATGATGGGCGTCGACGTGCCGGGGGTAGAGGAGTTGATCAGATAAATGCTGCCGTTGCCGGCGACAAAGTAGATGTCGTTGGCCGCGTCCAGCGCCAAGCCCGTCGGAGCGGTAGTAACGGCGGTCGAAGCCGGGCTGATAATCCAGGTGCTCGCCGCGACCTCGCGGATCTCGGAGTGCCCGGTGTCGGAAATGAACAGGTCGCCGGCGGCGTCCACCGCCAATCCGGTAGGACCGCTCAGGCTCGCCGATAAGGCATTGCCGCCGTCCCCGAGCGAACCGGAAGCGGAACCGGTGCCCGCATAGACGGAGTTCGTGCCCTGCGTACCTTCAGCGGTAACGATCTTCCAGACCTTATTGTTGCCGCTGTCGGAGACAAACACGTTGTTGAGGTAATCCACCGCAACGCCGGAAGGATTGGTCATGCCGCTGAGCATGGTACTAATCGTCTTCGTGGTTGCATCATAGCGACGGAGGGTGCCGCCGCCGGAGTCAGCGATATAAAGATTGCCGGCGTTATCCACGGCCAAGGCCGCGGGAGCGTTGAAGGTCGCGGTGGCAGCCGGACCATCGCCTTCGGTGGCGGCGCCAGCACCCGCAATCGGGGTCACTGTGTTGGCGCCCAGGGCGAATTCGTAAACCTTGTTCGCCGAGGTGTCGGCCACATAGACGTTGCCGGCTTGATCCACAGCTACGCCATACGGTTTGCTTGTTCCGGTCAGAGTGGTCAACGTGCCAGGATCGATTACGGCCAACCCACCGGTCGCTTGACCGCTGAAAGCGATGCTCGCACTCGGACCGGCTGCGCCATTCACGGTGCAACCGCTGACGCCGGTGTTAACAGTACAAACGGTGTTGACAACCACATTGTCGGTAATGCGGCCCGGTTTCTGGGGCGCAAAGGTCACCGGCACGGTACAGGTCGTCGTGGAATCGGAATTCGCGCTTCCGCAAGTCAGGGCGCCGAAGCTGAAATCCGGATTGTTCGTAAAGGTATTATTGAATGTGGTTCCAGCGGGATATTGCAGGGTAATGGTCACAGGCGTGGCCGATTGCCCCACCGCGGTGGACGGGAACTGGTCCATGTTGGTGGGCAGTTTGTCATATTTATTGTGGAGACCATCCGCAATATAGATGTTGCCATACGCATCGCGGCCAATGCCGGTGCGGCTGGTGCCGGAACCCATGCCGGTAGAGCCGGAAATCGTAAGCTGATGCACCCATTTGGTAGTGGCATCATAGAACCACATATTGGCAGCCGAGGTGGAAGAATCGAGAATGTAAACGTTGCCATAGTTATCCAGGCTAATGGCGGTGGGTGCCGGGATGCCGGCATTGGACCAAACCGCCGAAGTCGCCGAAGAACTAATGGAGGTGCCATTGGTTCCCGCGTAAATCGAAACCGCGCTACCGGAGGTAATCAGTTTATTCGTGGCCGCGACCTTGAGGATGACGTCGCAACCCGCATCGGCTATATAAAGATTGCCGGCGGCGTCCACCGCCAGGTCAGTCGGCTTATACAGCCCAAGTCCACCGATGGTGGAGGCGCTGAGGGTAGTACAAGCTCCCGCCGTCGGGTTACTGATAACCGATCCATACCAACCCGCCGGAGAGGTGCTTCCTGCCGGGGAGGTGCCGGCGGCATAGTAGGCAAACTTGTCGATTGCATTAAAACTGTAGTTCGAAACGTAGACGCTGCCGTCCGGGCCCACTACAACGCCTTCGGGACTGTTCAGCGTTGCGGTAGAGTATCCCGAGGTGGTCATGGCATAGCCGCTTTGTAAGCCGCCAGTACTGCCACCCACCGCGAATGTGTCGATGGTACCGGTGTTGGCGTGCACGATGCGGACAGTCTTATTGCCGCCGTCAATGACGTATAGGTCACCCAACGCATCCACCCCAACCCCAGTAACCTTACCGAGGTAGGCGTTGGTGGCCGCGCATCCGTTGCCGGTGCCCAGGCTATCATCATGACAAGCGGTGAAAGTGGTGCTGTTCTTCGCCACTCCACCGGCAAAGATGGTTAAGGAGGAGCTGCCAGCGGCGAGTTTTCTCACCAAACCGCTGGCGCTGCTGTTGTACGTCGTAGCGTACTCGCCAATGTAGGCGTTGCCGAACGCATCGATGGCCAGGGCGTCGGGAAGGTTGAGCGTGGTACTTGTGTCGCCGGCCGTGCCGGTGCCAACGATCGTTTGAAGCGTTGTTGTGGGCAGCACTCGGGGCGCTGCTTGGGCATGCATTGTCGAGACAAACAGCCCGCAAATTAGTGTAACCGCTAAAATTTGGAGACCTACAGAAAGAAAGCGCCGTGAGCGCATTGCATTCCTCATCTTTCCCACCTCAAATGTATTCAACGGCCGCATTACGGAACGGCCGGACCCACAGAATTTCGACAGCGATGCGACACCAACAACCATGTTCACTTCCTAGATTGAAAAATCAGCGTTGCTACAGCAGTTTCAGGAATTTTGGAAGGCCCCAGACCGCAGACGCCTGCCTAGCTCCTCGTCAAGACTCGCGGATTGCTCCGCACTCCCACACCGAGCTTCTCAGCCGCCGCGTGTACGAAAGCGGGGGATGATTAAGAATTACTAATTTGGTCGGCTGATCATCCCGCCATTCCGGAGGCCTTACAAGTCCCTTGTCGGCTAGTAATTACTTGGGTAACCATGTAACTTCAGTAACTATAGAAATCCAAGAAAGCCTTCGTCAGACTAAAGCGAAATACCGAGACAGCGTTTATTTTCAGCTACTTAGCAAGACAATCAAGAGCTAGCGAACACCTCTCGGCGGATGGAATATTTGTGAACAGCAGGTAAAACTAGAATTGCGAACCGGTGAAAGCGATATTTTTTTCAGACATTCTTAAGCATTGAGGGGAGTGAGAAGGCAAGGATGGCTTCAGCAAGCCGGCCTCAAGGTTTCAGAGGTTCGCAAGGTTACGAAGTGGGTTGGGCGGGAATTCGTGATTTTACCGAGGCGAAGTTAGAGCGGCGATCCGCTGGCTGGCGGCGGTGAGGCCAGGATTCATTTGCAGGGCCTGCTGGTAGGCGGCCAGGGCCTCTGGGGATTTGCCCTGGACGTCCAGCGTCTTGGCCACCAACATCCAGCCCTCGGGACTGGGGTAAAGGCGAACCGCCCGCGAAAACTCATCCGCCGCTTCCGCATAGCGCGCCTGATGATAGAGAACCATTCCCCGTCCCGCCATGGACTGATAGTGATTGGGATCGAGACTCAAAGCGGCGGTAAAGTTCTTCCAGGCTGCATCAAGATTGCCCATCCGCAGGTAGGCCAAGCCAAGATTGTTGAACGAACTGACGGTCATTGCTTGATTATTGGAACTCTGTATCGCCGCCTGGAATGCCGGCACGGCTTGCGCCGGTTGCCCCTTCCGCATCAGAGTCGTACCCAGGTTATAGTGGACCATGTAATCCTGGATATTGATAAAAACCTCGTCGGCCAGACGGAAGTGGTCCAACCCTTCATCCAACCGGCCCGCATCGAGCAAGGCCTCTCCCAGTTTGGTCTCGATAGTAATGTCGGTTCGGGGAGCCAGTACCCGTGCCCGGGTAAACAGGGTGATCGAGTCTTGCCAATAGCGAAGGTCGATGCGCGTCACTCCCGCGGCCGCCAGCAGCAGGCAGGCAGCAGCGCCCATCACCACCCAACGCGGCACCCGTAGAGTGGCGACGGCTTCCGCCGCCAGCCAGATGACGATGACAAACAGGCCCAGCAGCGGGATATAGGCATAGCGGTCCGCCATGGCTTGCTTTCCCACCTGAACCACGCCGATGACCGGCACGAGCGTGCCCAGAAAGAAGAGCCAGCCGAAAAGCAGATATTTGCGCCAGCGGAATACCACGACCAATACCGTAACTCCGGCCACGAACAGCACCGACAGCAGAATGGCCAGCGGAGACAACACGGGATAGGGGTAAAAAGCCGACAGTCTCGCCGGCCAAAACATCATGCGCACGTACTCAACATAGGAATACATGGCATTGCCCAGGCGCGAGGGAATACGCAGTGCCACTTCCGGGTGCATGGCGCCGCCTTGCTTCTGGGCCACCAAGGTAATGGCGGAAGAGGCCACCGCCAGGAGAAGCAATGGCAGCTTCTCCAGCGCCAGTCGTCGCAATTGCCCGGCCCAGGCAGTACGCCCGCGCGCCGAGGGGACCTGCTCCCCAGGATCCGGAAGACGGCCCAGGGGCCAATAATCCAAAAGCAGTAAGGCGAAAGGAAAGGTCACCGCCATGGGCTTGGCCATCAGGGAGGCCGCAAATGCCCCGGCCACCGCCAGGTATCGCTTCCAATTGGGATTCTTGACGTACCACCCGTAGCACCCAAAGGCAATCAACAGAAAGAAGGTGCTCAGCACATTCTTCCGCTCCGCAATCCAAGCCACGCTTTCGATATTGATGGGGTGGAGCGCAAACAACGCGCTTACCAGGAAACTGCGCCAAGGATAACCGGTGGCTTTGAGCAATAAGAAGAACAGAAGAAGTACGTTGGCCGCATGAAAGAAAACGTTGGTATAGTGGGCACCCGCCGGATTTAGGCCAAACATTTGGCAATCCGCCATGTGGGACAGCCAAGTCAGGGGATGCCAGTTGGCGGCCTCGACACTGGTAAACGCCCAGGCCGTATTCGCCCAATGCAACCCGGATTGGACATGGGGGTTTTCCGTTACATACTGATCATCGTCCCAGGAAAGAAAGGAGAGCCTCCCCGCGGGAAGATAAAGAAAAATCGTGGCCGCCAACAGCAGCAAGCCCATTAGGAATTCGCGACCGAGCCATGGATTCTTGTTTGCACGCTCGGTGGTCTTGTGAGTGGCGCCGGGCATCATCAGCCTCTGTGGGAAGGTAAATCTCCGCTAAAGATTAGCGTCGTTGCGTCGAAACCGCAATGACTTTCCCAGAAGCCGGCGCGCCCGGTCCGGGCATAGCTGTGGGTTGGGGCGCCGGGGAGAGGCTCTGGCCGGCCTCTTTATAAGCGGACAAGACCGGATTGGGCAGGTCCGCCTGCAACAGCCAGGGAGTGCGCTCGGGCATTTGCTGGAGCAGCAGGCGATTGTGCTCGGCGCCCATATCGTGGGCCCAGACGATTTTGGCCTGCTCCAGATCGGGTTCGTTGTAGACCCATTCCGCGGCAAAGGAATGGTCGGACCCATATTGCACGAAAACCAATTGCGGGCCGGCTTGTTTCCCCAGCCACGCCTGCACGGTGGTTCGCGTGATGCTCCAGTCTCCCTTGATATCAATCAGCGTTCCCCAGTCCGGTAATTCATCCAAGGGACCTATACTATTTTTTCGTTCGATCACGCGTCCCGCCAGGGACAACGCACAAATGATGGGGAACAAAACCACGAGATTGCGCAGCCCGATTCCCAGCCGGAAGCCATTCCCTGGTTTCGGACCGTTCACGGACCGCCGGCGTCCGCGGTTTGGTGGGGCGACTGGGGCCGCAACGGTTTCAGACCGCCAGTGCCATAGGCGACGCAGGCCGTCCAGTTGCAGGAACCATAGCAAACCGGCGACCGGCGCGGAGTAATGCGGGAACCACCACTTGGATACAAATCCGACCACCAGCAATAGAACCGCGGTGGAAATCGCCAGGCGCTGCCAAAACCCCGCGAACACCCGCCACAGAAGCACGACCTGAACCAGCACCAACAAATCCATCAGGCTGCGGAGTCCGACATTATTCGTGTGCGAAATCGCGGTCAGCGCGATCAGCCCGGCCAGCACGGCCAGTTGCACGTAACGGGTCCAACCAGGACGCAAGAGAACTGGAATCACCAGGGGCAAGCTGAGCAGTACGCCGCAATAAAAGGACCACCAATCGGCCAGCACGGTCGCCGTGGAACAGGGAAACAAATGGCGCTTATATTCATAACGATAGCCTTCCACGTCCCCATAAAAGCCCGCCATTACGGGATTGCTGTAGCCAATATCCGGGTGCATGGGAAGAAATATAAACGGAGGAGTTTGCTGATATTGCCGTTCGTGTTCGAGATAGGGGCTGGTCCATGCCGAGCCGGTAACGGCATGGTTATAAACCATGGTCAGGGCAGCGCCAAGGAGTAGCAGGCCGGTAGCCGGAATGACGACTCGGCGCCAAAACACCGGGGTGGGCCGGCGTCGCTGCTTCCACGCCCGGCAGAGAGTGGCAATGGTGGCAACCCCAACGGCCAACGCTCCTTCAAGGGGACGGCTATTCACGAGAATTACAGAACCCAGGGCAAAGCATAGGGCGCTGGACCATGAGAGGTGGTCCCACAGCCGCCGCAGGGCACCCAAACACAAGGCGCCACCGAGAGCGGCCACCATCCCTCCCCAATAGCTTTGACTCCAGTAACTAAATACGCCCCATTGCACCATCATCAGGACACCGCCCACCAATCCCCAGACGGGGCCCGCCCAGGCCTGCAACATCCAACAGGTGGCGGCGCAAGCCAGGGAGGAGCTTAACCAGAGGCCCACCGAGGGATGGTGCGCCAGCTTTTGCCCCAGCGCCAGGAAGACTCCTTGGGCCGGAAAATACTTGGAAGCATAGGCCGGGTGGACCAGAACATGAAGCGTATCGAAGAACTCAGGCAAGGGCGGAGTGGGATTGGCAAGGTGGCCGTGAGCGAACGTGTCCGCCATTAACAGGTAGCTGAATTCGTCCGGCACCCGCGGTATCGGCTCGTGAATGACTTGCGCAACCAGGAGGCAGCCCAGGAAGGTGGCGCAAGCCAAAAGCGCGACTACCAGGCCTCGTCTTTTCGCCAGCTGGCGAATCCACCCGCCATAGCCGGTTTTCCGCGCTTCTTTCTTCCGCAGGCGAACTATGTCGGCAAGGGAAAGAACCACTACCAGCGCCAAGAGTGATAGTTGAAGCGCATCAACCATAACAAAACTTTACGGAAGTTTCGGCGAGTGTACCACAGGATAATCCACAGAACGGAATCGGCTGTTCACCCGGAGGGCCAGCGGCGGGCCTTCCCACTTTTTAGGCAGTTGAGTAATTCAGTAATCGGGTAAATGCCGGAGACCGCTTCTTGAGGCGAACGGCAGGTCGGAAATTGCCCGATTATCCGATTACGCAATTTCACCTTGCCTCTGTTTGCGGGCTATGATGGAACCGCAGGAACAAATCAGGATGAGGAGTGAGTGAAGACTACGCCTATGAGTAGCCGGCGCCAGACGGCCGCTGGAACCGATGAAATGGTACCGCGACCACGCATCACTCCGGTACGACTGCTGCTGCCAACGGCGCTGGTTTTGGCGTTTCTGACGCATCTAGCCGCCCTGTGGTTTCCCTTTGTCGACGATGACGAGCCACAGATCGTGATGAACGCGCATGTTCAGGCCTGGCACTTCTTATCCCGCTACTTTACCGCCGATGTGTGGAGTCAAATGGGATGCGGAAGTAACTACTATCGCCCCATCTTTCTGCTGTGGCTGCGGCTGAATCATAGCGCCTTCGGACTCAACCCCATGGGCTGGCATGTGGCGGCACTCCTGCTGCATGTGCTGGCGACCTGGCTCGTATACCTTTTGGCAAGCCGGGTACTGAACGACAAAATTGCCGCTGGACTTGCCGCCACCCTCTTTGCCGTTCATCCCATTACGGTGGAGAGTACAGCCTGGGTTTCCGGAGCCACCGAGGCCCTGGAGGGCGTGCTGTTTCTGGGTTGTATCCTTTGCTATCTCAGGGGCAGCTCTCGGCTGTCGGCCGTCGGCTCTCGGCCAGAAAAGGCAACAGGCAGCCGTCGGCCTTCGGTCGTCGGTCGTCGGCCAGACGAGGGCGGTCTTCGAGCTTGGCGGATAGGGGCGCTGGGGCTATTTGTCTTGGCGCTGTTGGCGAAGGAAACGGCAATTGTCATACCGCTGCTGGTATTGATATATGAAGCCAGGTTTCAAGGTTTCAAAGTTTCAAAGTTTCAAAGTCCCAGAGTTCCCCACACGGCGAGCGTTCGGCGGGAGACGGGGGACGGGGGACGGGGGACGGCGACACTTGGAACGGTCCTACGTGTTCTCGCGCCCTACCTTGCAGTGCTGGCGGTCTATCTGGCAGTGCGGGCGTTGGTGTTGCGGGGAATGGCGCCGGGACACAAGTATGTTTCCACGGCCACGGCGCTGGCCACCTGGCCGGCAGTGTTGTGGTTCTACCTGCACAAGTTAGTCGCCCCCTGGCCGCTCAGCCTGAACTACAGCTTGGCATTTACCACCAAAGTTGGGCTGCGGAATTTCTGGCTGCCGATCGGGGGTCTATTGGCGGTGGGCGCCGGCTTGTGGACATGGAATCGGCGGGACCGGCGAGTGGCCTTGGCCTGCGCCTGGTTGCTGATCCCCTTGTTGCCCGCGGTAGCCGCCACATTGCGATTCGACCGCGGACAATTGGTCCACGACCGCTATCTTTATTTGTCACTGGTGGGATTCTCCATGTTGGGGGCGATAGCAATTAGGTCATTGGCGGGAAGCCCTCGGCCCTCGGCCCTCGGCCTTCGGCCAGAGAGCGCCCACGACCAACGCCTCCCGCTGATGCAGATCGGTGCACTGTTGGTGCTGCTGTGTGTTTTCGGAATCACGACGGCGAAATACATTGGCTATTGGTCCAGCAATATGGCGCTGTATCGCCGGGCAGTGGCGGTGGCGCCCAACAATGCCTATGCCCATAACTCGCTGGCCGAGCAACTGTTCAATCATATGCAGTTCAAGGATGCCTTGAGCCAATTTCAGCAGGCTCTGGCCGCCGACCCGCAGAATACCTTCGCCCGCACCTCGCTGGCGCAATCCTACGGGTACTTCGGGCAGTGGCAGGAGGCGGTAGTTCACTTGCGCTACGCCGCCCAGGTGGCACCCACAGCCTGCGCATACTCCAGTCTGGCCGACGCACAGACCCAAGCCGGCCAATGGGCGCCGGCCGAAGAATCCTTACGCCATGCGTTGGCCCTGCCGCCCTGCCCACCTTCCGTTCATTGGGCCCTGGCCGAGTTACTTCGCCATCAGGGTAGAACGGCCGAGGCGCGGAAGGAATATGAGGCCGAACTGGCCGAGCATCCCACTCCCCAGGTACGGCAACAGCTGGAAGAACTGGATCGGCCGGCAAACCACTGAAAGCCTTCCCGCTTTTTTACCACAGAGGACACAGAGGAAACATGGAAGGAATGCAGCCGCGGATCAACGCAGATCAACGCTGATGGGAACAGCGCCGGCAGCAGCTGGTAGTTGGCCCTTGGCTCAAGCCCGCCGGGGCTGAAGCCCCGCTCGAAAGAAGCCCTGATTCGCTGGCCTAAAGGCCCGGCTACGGTTCACGCTCTGTTCACCGGGCTGAAGCCCGCAGCTTCCACCGGTTCGTACCCCAAATTCACTCGACAATGTAGAAACTCCAGTCGCTGGCCTAAAGGCCAGCGCTTCCACCGCTCCTTCGCGCCAAGATCCTTCAGAATAATCCAAGCCAAGGGGTCCGGGGCTCCTAACTACCAGCTACTAACTACTAGCTACCGTGGAGATTGCTGGCTATGATGGAACCACAGGGACAAATCAGGATGAGGAGTGAAGACTACGCCTATGAGTAGCCGGCGCAAAGCAACCACCCAAGCCGAAGAAACCGTACAGCGGCCACGCATCACCCCGGTACGACTGCTGGTGGCTACGGCGCTGGGCTTGGCGTTTCTGGTGCGGGTCGCCGCCTTATGGTTTCCCTTTGTGGACGATGATACGGCACAGATCCAGTTGAATCCTCACGTCCATTCCTGGGACTTTCTGTCGCGCTACTTTACCGCGGACGTTTGGAGCCAAACGGGATGCGGGAGCAACTACTACCGCCCCATCTTCTTATTATGGCTGCGGCTAAACCATAGCGTATTCGGAATCAGCCCCATGGGCTGGCATGTGACGGCCCTGCTGCTGCATGTCGCGGTGACCTATCTGGTCTACCTGCTGGCTACGCGGCTACTGAACGATCCAATTGCCGCTGGCTTCACGGCCCTCATCTTTGCCGTACACCCGATTACCGTGGAAAGCACGGCCTTTATCTCCGGAGCGACCGAGGCGCTGGAGGGCGTGTTCTTCGTGGGCTGCTTGCTGTGCTACCTCAAGGGCCGCCCTCAGCCAGAAGGCCTTCGGCCGTCGGCCATCGGCCGTCGGCCAGAAGCCAGCCCGGGCAAAGCTTGGCGATTAGCGGCGTTGGGGTTGTTTGCGTTGGCGCTGTTGGCTAAGGAGACGGCGGCGGTCATTCCGTTGCTGTTATTCATCAGCGAAACCAGGTTTCAAGGTTTCAAAGTTTCAAAGTTTCGAAGCCCCGGAGCTTCCCGCCCAGCGAACGTTCGGCGGGGGACGGGAGACGGGGGACGGGGAACGCTTGTAACGATTTTGCGCCCCCTCGCGCCTTACCTCATTGTGCTTGTGGTCTATCTGATGGTGCGAGCTTTGGCGCTGCAGGGCATAGCTCCGGGAATGAAGCATGTTTCCGCGCTAACCGCATTTGCCACGTGGCCGGCGGTGCTGTGGTTCTATGTGCATAAGCTGATAGCGCCTTGGCCGCTGAGTTTGGATTACGGCTTGCAGTTTACCAGCCACATTGGACTGCGGAACTTTGCGCTGCCGATTCTGGCACTGCTGGCCATTGCCGCCGGACTATGGACCTGGACACGAAGGGACCGGCGAGTCGGAATGGCGTGCGCCTGGTTCCTGATTCCGCTGCTGCCGGCCTTGGGCGGCGTCTTGCGCTTTGATCGCGGACAAATCGTGCATGACCGCTATCTGTATCTGCCCCTGATCGGATTCGCCATGCTTTGCGCCATGGGAATCAGGTCGTTAGCCGGAGGGGAACGTGGGGACTCTGCCGCACCCTCCGAAACGGGGAACGAGGAACGTGGAACGTGGAACGATCTGCGGCTACCGCAGCTGGCCATTCTGTTGGTGATGCTGCTGGTCTGGGGAATTACCGCGGTGAAAGATGTGGGCAACTGGTCCGACAATATGGTGGTCTACCGGCATGCGTTAGCCGTTTCGCCCGATAATGCCTATGCTCACAACTCCGTGGCCGAACAGCTATTCAATCACACCCATTTCGATGAGGCATTTGCCGAATTCAAGCAGGCGCTGTCGGTTGATCCGCAAAATACATTTTCCCGCACCTGTCTAGCGCAGGCCTACGGCTACTTCGGAAAGTGGAACGATCAGGCCGAACAAATGCGCATCGTTGCCGGGTTGGTGGAATCGTCTTGCGCCTGGGCCAACCTGGCCGACGCACAGACGAAAACCGGCCAACTCAGTGAGGCGGAGGCCTCATGGCGACATGCGCTGGCCCTGCCTCATTGTCCGCCTCACAGTCATGCCGGCATGGCCGAGGTGCTCCGGCAGGAGGGCAAACTGACGGAAGCCGAGGCGGAAGAACGCGCCGACCAAGCCGAGCAAGTCGACGACCCCGAGTAGCCGAAATTGAGTAATTGAGAAATCGGGTAATTGAGTAATTGGGCAATTGGACAACCGGAAGAGGGTTCAAATTACCCGATTACTCAATTACCCGATTACTCAATCGCGTTTGACGCGCCTTGATGCGTTTCCTATGATGAGGAATTCGACCCTGCGGGAGAAGGCCACTGTTAGGCGCGCCGGCTATTTCCCAGGGGTGGACTCAAACTATGCGTATTGCTTATCTCGACTGTTTCAGCGGTATCAGCGGCGACATGTTTCTGGGCGCGCTGGTGGCTGCCGGTGTACCCATTGCGTTGCTGCGTGAAACCGTCGCCGCCTTGGACCTGGACGCTCAGCTTGACGTTTCTTCGGTGATGCGCAGCGGCATCAGCTCGGTCAAAGTGGACGTCATCATTCATGGAGAAAAAGATATGCCCCGCGAGACGTTCGCGGAGCAGGAACTCCATCTCCATCACACGTTTGTGGGCGGCGAAGCGCACGGCCAGGATCACGAACATGCTCATAATCACGAGCACCCGCACGAACACCAACACCCGCACGAACATGAGCATGCGCACGCCGAAGCGGCGCCGGTAAAACACGTTCATGGCCGCTCGTTGCGAAGGATTCGCGAGATCATCGCGCAAGCGCCCATCAGCGCCACCGCCAAGGCCACGGCGATTGCCATCTTTGAAACTCTGGGGCGGGCGGAAGCGGGAATTCATAACGTGCCGCTGGAAGATATTCATTTTCACGAGGTAGGCTCGACGGATGCGATCGTGGACATTACCTGTGCGGCGGTAGGCGCGGAAGCGCTCCAGGTCGACCAGTGGGTCTGCTCCGGGATCAACGTGGGCGGAGGCACGGTCGAGTGCGCGCATGGCACCTTTCCGGTACCCGCACCCGCCACGCTGGAGATCCTGCGCACCAAAGGCGCTCCGGTTTTTTCCTCCGGCATAGAAAAAGAGTTGGCTACGCCCACGGGAGCGGCCATCGTCAGCGTGCTGGCGAAGAGTTTCGGAGCCTTCCCGCCGATGGCGATCGAACAGATCGGTTATGGCGCGGGCTATCGGGATATTCCCGGACATGCCAACGTGGTGCGGCTTACGGTAGGCCAGGCGGACACCTCGGCGGCAACCGCCTGTCTACCGGGCAAAGAAGCGGCGGCGGTAACGGTGATTGAGGTCAACCTGGACGATATTTCCTCGCAGGTGGTGGGATACGTCATTGAACGGGTGTTGGCCGCGGGAGCGTTTGATGTGTTCACCACGCCCATTCAGATGAAAAAGAGCCGGCCGGCTCTGCTGCTGACCGTGCTCTGCCGCCCCGAAGACACGGATCGCATGGCCTCCATCTTATTTATGGAGACCACGACGTTGGGGGTTCGTATACGCCAGGAGGCGCGGCAATGTCTGGCCCGCCGGCTGGTCAGCGTTGCGACGCCCTGGGGAGAAGTTCGCATGAAGCTGGGCAGCGTCGGGGACAAGATCACCAATAGCGCGCCGGAATATGAAGATTGCCGCCGCATCGCGGCGGAACATAATATCCCCCTAAAGACCGTCATGCAGGAAGCGGTCCGCTTATATATGGAACGGCATCATGAGTAGCGATCAATCGAAGTTTTTTATCACCACGCCCATCTACTACGTCAATGCGCGTCCCCATATTGGGCACACCTACACCACCGTGGTTTGTGACGCGGTGGCGCGCCGGCAACGCATGCTGGGCAAGGATGTATTCTTTCTGACCGGCACCGATGAACACGGGCAAAAGATCGAGCGGTCGGCCGCCGCCGCCGGCAAATCGCCGCAGCAACTGGCCGATGAAGTCTCCGCCACCTTCCGCTCGTTGTGGGATCGCATGGGCATCCGTTACGACGGCTTCATGCGCACCACCGATCCGCGCCACGAAGCCGGAGTGCAGGAAATCTTCCGCCTGCTGCGCGATAAGGGTTTTATCTACAAAGGCTCCTACACCGGCCAATATTGCGTGTTCGATGAACTGTACGTGGGCGAAGGCGCCGAAGTGGGGGCGCCCTGTCCGGAGTGCGGCCGTCCCACCGAAACCGTCAGCGAAGAGAATTATTTCTTCAAGCTGTCGGCCTTCGAAGACAAACTTTTACGTCTCTATGAGCAGCAGCCCGATCTGATTCGTCCGGAGTCGCGCCGCAACGAGGTGATTTCGTTTGTGCGCGGCGGCTTGCGTGATCTGAGCGTCAGCCGCGGCAATATCAAATGGGGGATTCCGGTTCCCGACGATCGCGAGCAGGTGATGTACGTCTGGCTGGACGCCCTATGCACCTACATGACCGGCGTGGGCTGGAATTGGGACAAGAAACTATGGGAGCGCTATTGGCCGGCGCAGGTACACATGATCGGCAAAGAGATTGTGCGTTTCCATTGCGTCTATTGGCCGGCGTTCCTGATGGCCGCCGGACTGCCGCTGCCCGAGCACATCGTGGCCCACGGTTGGCTGCTTTTCGAACAGGACAAGATGTCCAAATCGAAGGGGAACATCGTCCGTTCGGAGACCATTCTGGAGGTGCTGGGCGCCGACGCGCTACGCTATTTCCTGTTCCGGGAGATTGTATTCGGCCAAGACGGCAACTTCAGCTTCGATGCCCTGGTACAGCGCTATAACGCCGATCTGGCCAACGGAATCGGCAATCTGGCCAGCCGTACCTTGACGATGATTCTCAAATACTTCAACGGCGAAGTGCCGTATCCCTCGGGCACCGCCGAACATACCCCGGCCGAGGATGCCATCCGCGACTTGGCGACGGAAACCATCAAGAATTTCACCACGCTGTGGGAGGATTATCAATTTTCCCGCGCGTTGGAAGCCGCCTGGGCGCTGGTGGCGGCCGTGGACAAATATATTGTCGAGAATTCCCCCTGGTCGTTGGCGGAAAAAGAGGATCAGAACAGTCGCGCGCGTTTAGCGACCATCCTCTACACCACGGCGGAAGCCTTGCGCGTGGTCACCGCCCTGGCGCATCCGGTCATTCCCGAGTCCACCACGCGGATTTGGACGCAACTGGGCCAAGGTCAACTGGATCAATTCGACTTGCGCGGCCTTAAGTGGGGTCAGCTGGCGCTGGGCGCCAAGCTGGGCGCCATCGAGGCGGTTTTCCCGCGCGCCGACAAGAGCACAGTGGAGAGAATGCAAACTATGGAACAAACAGCCGCCGCACCGGCACCGCAACCCGTCGTCGACCAAACAACTCCGGCAACACCCGCAACGCCCACTGGCGAGGCCCCAGCGGTAGCGACCGCCACGGCCACCCCGGTGGCGCCAGCTCCAGCCGCGCCAGCCGCCGGTCCGGAGAAGATTGGCATCGAGGATTTCCTCAAAGTCGAGTTGCGCGTAGCGCAGATCAAAGTGGCCGAACGAGTGAAAGGCGCCGACAAGCTGTTACGGCTGGAAGTCGATCTGGGCGACCATACCCGCCAAATTTTGGCCGGCATTGCCGAGACCTATGCGCCCGAGACGCTGATTGGACGCAAGATCGTAATTGTCGCGAACCTGCAGCCACGCAAAATGCGCGGACTGATGAGCGAAGGCATGTTGTTGGCCGCCTCCCTGGAAGGCGGTAGCCCCTTTCTGGCCGGATTCCTGGAAGATGCTCCGGTGGGGGCAAGGCTGAAGTAGCGAGGTTTCGGAGGTTTCTAAACCCAAGGTTTCGGAGGTTTGGTTGTGCGTTCAGCTTGACCCGCTCAAGAGTTGTGGGTTGTGCAGGTTCGACAAACCAAACCGCCGAAACCCTCTGAAACCTTGAAGTAATGGAAGATATCAGAAGGAAGGTTTTCAGGTCGTTCAGAGCTTCGGAAGGTCGCAGGTCGATCGAGCCAATACGCGCGACCTAACCTCCGAAACGTCCGAAACCTCCGAAACCTTAGTCTTATGCTGATTGACTCTCACTGCCATCTGGAAGGCGCCAAATTCGATAGCGATCGGGCTGAGGTGTTGCGGCGGGCGGCGGAAGCAGGCATCGAGGCGCTGCTGGCCATCGGCAACGGCACGGGTCCCGGCACCTACGACTGCGGGATACGACTGGCCGAGGCGTTCCCTTCCGGCGCCACTGGACCAGGCATTTATACCAGCGTAGGCATTCATCCACATGAGGCCAAGATCGCGGACGAAGAGGCCTTTCGCGAGTTGGAAGGACTGGCGCACCATCCCCGGGTCATCGCCTGGGGCGAGATTGGGCTGGATTACTGGTACGATTTTTCCCCGCGCGAGATGCAGCGTTCCGTTTTTGTCCGCCAGATGGAACTGGCCCGGGCTACCGAAAAGCCGATCATCATCCACTGCCGCGGCTCCAAGCAGAATCCGGCAGATGCCTGGGACGATGTGATTCGTCTGCTACGGCTTAACTGGGCGGGAAACGGACTGGGCGGCATTCTCCACTGTTTCACCGGAACGTTGGACCATATGCAGGCCGCGTTGGATCTGGGATTTCTGATTTCTTTCGCGGGCAACGTGACATTTCCCAGCGCGGAAGAGATCCGCACCGCCGCGCGTCAGGCTCCGCTGGAGCGCATGCTGATCGAGACCGATTCGCCCTATCTGGCTCCGATTCCTCACCGTGGCCGCCGCAATGAACCCGCCTATGTGGCCGAGGTGGCACAGTATATAGCCAACCTCCGGCAAACCACGGCAGAGGAAATTGGCAGGGCCACAGCGGAAAATTTTCGTCGTTTCTTCCAACTGTAACTAGCTGCAAGATGCGCATGATCGGGAAATAGCTCAGGTTTCAAAGTTTCAAGGTTTCAAAGTTTCACGGTTTGGGGGCGCCGAAAGTTTCTGCCTTCTGCTGCCAAGGTATTGCATTTGCCTCTCAACCTTGAAACCTTGAAACTTTGAAACCTTGAAACCTGCCTCTTTTGTTTGCGCCTAAGGCCTGTGGACCATTACACTTAGGTCCATGCCGGAGAACTCCTTTGATGTCGTTAGCAAAGTGGACCTTCAGGAAGTGCAGAACGCGATCAACACCGCGCTCAAGGAAATTCACCAGCGCTTCGATCTGAAGGATTCCAAAAGCAATATCGTCATGGACGGCAAGGACGCGATGATCCTGACCTCGGCCGACGATTTCAAACTTAAGGCGGTCAATGACGTTTTTCAGGCCAAACTGGTTAAACGAGGCGTGTCGCTGAAGAACCTGCAGTATGAGGTGATTGAGCCGGCTGCCGGTTCCACGGTGCGGCAGCGCGTCAAACTGCAGCAGGGCATCGAAATCGAGAAAGCCAAGGAAATCGTCAAGCTGATCAAGAACGCGAAGAAGAAAGTGCAAGCGTCGATCCAAGGCGACCTGGTGCGGATCAGCGGCAAGGACCGCGACACATTGCAAGACGTAATGGCCCTGCTGCGCCAGCAGGATTTTGGTGTCGAATTGCAGTTCACAAATTACCGCACGGTATAGTCGGCCGTCGCATCCAGGATCCATTTTGATCAGTGCAGGTCTGGTGAACGCAAAAGAAGTCTTCGAGCTGTTGCACGACGAACTGGCTGCCATCGAGCAGGAGTTCGGTCGCGGCACGCAGGCGAAGGTGCGCGTGATTGCCGAGATTGGCGAATATCTGCGCGCCGGCGGCGGTAAGCGCATCCGGCCGATGCTACTGCTGTTGGCCGCCCGCTTATTCCCTTCCCTGGATGGCAAGCCAAGCAGCGCCATTCGCCTGGGCGCGGTGGTGGAGATCATCCATACCGCCACCCTGGTGCACGATGACATCATCGACGAAGCTTGCACGCGCCGGGGCCGTCCCTCCGCCAATACGCAGTGGGGCAACTCCAAATGCGTACTGGCCGGCGACTGGCTGTACATGGAAGCCTTCAAGGTGGCGGTGCAGGAGCGTAATTTTCGCGTATTGGATGTGCTCATCGATCTGACCCAGCAGATGGTGGAGGGCGAGCTATTGCAAATTGAGCGCCTCGGCCGCTGCGTCTCGCTGGAGGAATACCTCGACCTGATCTTCCGTAAAACCGCCTGCCTGTTTTCCGTATGCATGCGTCTGGGCGGCATTCTGGCCAATGCCACGCCCGAGCAGGAAGCGAATCTGGCCGAATATGGACGCAACCTGGGAATGGCGTTCCAGATTGTGGACGATGTACTGGACCTGACCGCGTCGGAGGACATGCTGGGCAAGCCGGTAGCCAGCGATTTGCGCGAAGGCAAAATCACCATGGCCATCATTGCCGTGCTGGAAAAATGTTCCCCGAGCGAGCGAGCGGCCATCGAGACCGTGATGCGCGAAGGCGCCTTCCGTAGCGTTTCCCATGAGGAGATTCTGGCGCTGCTGAAGCAGTATTCCGGCGTCGACGCCGCGATGGGGAAAGCCCACGAGTACGCCGCCCGCGCCACCCAAGCCATTTGTACGTTTCCCGATTCCGAAGCCAAACGCGCCCTGCTCTGGGTGCCCGAGTTTGTAGTGGGGCGGAACTCTTGATTTTTCACCGCAGAGGACGCGGAGGACGCAGAGGAAACCCACAGAATCAGCCGCAGATTAACACAGATAAACGCTGATCAGAACGACACAACACAAACTTTTCGCGGCATTTTTATCAGCGTTCCTCTGCGTTAATCTGCGGCCAAAAGGGGTTTTCTTTTCTTTGTTCCCCTCTGCGCCCTCTGCGTCCTCTGCGGTGAATAATGGAATCTCTTGCGGGAGGGCAAATCCATGGCCGTCAGCAAAGAAGTCGAAATCAAATTTCTGATCGAAGATTTGCGGAGGCTGGAGCGCCGGCTGCGCAGCGCGGGATTTCGCCGCATTACGCCGCGCACCCATGAAGTGAACACGCTTTACGACACGCCGCAGCTGACGCTACGCAGCCGCGGCGAATTATTGCGGGTACGACAATACGGCAAGCGTTGGATTCTAACGCATAAGGCCAAAGGAACCAGTGCGCGGCACAAGAGCCGCATCGAAACCGAAACCGAGCTGGGCGATGGCGAAAAAATGGCCGCCATCCTGCACGCATTGGGATTTGCGCCGTCCTTCCGCTATGAGAAGTTTCGCAGCGAATGGAGCGACGGACAGGGCCATGTGGTGCTGGATGAAACCCCCATCGGCCAAGTTGCGGAAATCGAAGGCAAGCCACGCTGGATCGATGCCACCGCCAAGCAGCTCGGAGTGTCCCGTGCCCAATACATTACCCAGAATTATGCCGCCATGTTTTTCGAGTGGAAAGCCAAGACCGGTAGCCCGGCGGAAGAAATGACGTTTAAGGCCATTAAGAAGCAATAAGCAATAAGCGACAAGCAATAAGCCAGCAAGAGCGGAGCGGGTCGCCAATTTCCGGCTTATTGCTTGTTGCTTATTGCTTATTGCTTATTTATGCCGCCCGCTTGGCTCTGCCTTGCACGCGTTGATAGCCGACGGTGGCATAGTAGAAGGCCCGATCGAAGAACTGGTCCACTAGTTGGACAAATTCCAGCTCACCATAGAGTTCCAGCACCAGGTCCACATGGGCATGGGACTGCAGGAAACGCCACAGGTTTTCCTTGGTAATGACGAGGGCCCATACAAAGTCAGTCAGCCCAACGCCCTGCTCGGCGCGTTTCATCCCGACCTGAACGTAGCGATATTCGACGTCGGTTTCCGTCTTATTCAGCAGCCAATCCCCGAGATTGCGATAGATATTGATGGCGCCTTGGCGCAACTCGTCATCCGGCACGTAGAAGAAGTCGACCGTGCGCGAGGAATGCCGCAGGCGCTCGATCAGCCCTTCGGCCAACTCCTCAGCATGATTCTCGATGAGATGAACCAAGCGAGTAGAGAGCATATTTTTATAGGTTGCGGGGGACAGGCTGGGAGTTGCAAGCAGTCGTCGGCCTTCGGCTCTCGGCCGTCGGCCGAAACGCCGTTTCACGTTTCACGTTCCTCGTTTCACGTTAGGAAACATGCCGGCCGCGTTGCGTAAGGCCGTTTATTGCTTATGAATACAGGCCGGCAGTACTCCCACAGCTTTCTTTACCAGTGAACGGGTTTTCTGGCCGACGGCCGAAAGCCGAGGGCCGACAGCTCTCCTACGCTCCGCAGCACTTCTTGTACTTCTTGCCGGAGCCACAGGGGCAGGAATCGTTGCGCCCGACTTTGGAGGTGTTTCGGACGACCTGTTGCACCGGTTTGTATTCGCCGGTGCCGGCCATGCGCGCTTCTTGGAGCTCTTTGCGTTTGCGCCTCTGAAACTGTTCCTCCAGATCATCCATGGAAGTGGAGACCCGCTGGCGCCGCTGGCCGTCGCCATTGCCGTCGCCGCCGGGTGCGGCTTCGGCTTGAATCTCGCCGGAGGCAGGTTGTGCAGGCGCTCCGTTGGCATCGATAATCTGCATCAGATAGAGATAGCGCGTGGTTTCTTCCTGGAAGCGCAGCATCATGGCTTCGAACATCTCGAAGGACTCGCGCTTATATTCAACCAACGGGTCATGCTGACCGTAGCCCCGCAGGCCGATGCCTTCCTTCAAGTGATCCATGCTGAGCAGGTGGTCTTTCCACTGTGAGTCCAGCACGCTGAGCATGATCCAGCGCTCGTGATAGCGCATTTGATCGGGGCCGATCAGGGCTTCCTTGGCGTCGTAGCGGTCCTTGAGTTTGGCAAAAACGGCGTCGCCTAACTCCTGCCGATTCAGGTGCTCGGGGCGGACACCTTCCTGCAGAATATCCACGCCAAAGCGGGTGAACACGTCGTTCTTCAATCCCTGGATATCCCAGTTCTCGGGATGTGTCTCTTTCGCGCAATGGCGATCCATCGCTTCGCCCAGGATACCGGCGACGTAATCTTCCAGGATCAGGTCCTTCTGATCGAGACCCTCCAGGAGTTGGCGGCGGAGACTGTAAACCGCCTCGCGCTGCTTGTTCATGACATCGTCGTACTCGAGCAGGTGCTTACGGGCTTCGAAGTTCTGGCCTTCCACGGCCTTCTGTGCCGCTTCGATGCGCCGGCTGATGAGCCTCGACTCGATGGGGACACCCTCTTCCATGCCCAAGCGCTGGAGCAAAGTGGACACCCACTCCTTGGCGAAAATGCGCATCAAGTCGTCTTCCAACGACAGATAAAAACGGGAAGCGCCGGGATCGCCCTGGCGGCCGGCACGGCCGCGCAACTGATTGTCGATACGCCGTGATTCGTGGCGTTCCGTGCCCAGAATAAACAGGCCCCCCACTTTCACGACTTCATCGTGCTCGATGTCAGTGTCCTGTTTGGCGCGGGCCAGGCTGGCCTGCCAATCCTCGGCGTTAACCTTATATTCCCGTCCTTGATAGTAAAAAACCGTGTCGCCTTCGTGGGCCAGTTCCTGAGCCGGTTTGGCGGCCCCGCGTTCCACCAGTTGCTCGGTGGCAACCTCGCGATTCACCTCGTCAAAGCGTTCTTTGCTGACCAGGAAGCGGTCCCCGTTATAGGTGATGACCCGCGCGCCTTCGGTGCGTCCCTCGAAGGCCCGGGTGGCAACGCCGTTGCGAACGCAGGTTTCCTCGGCACGAGCTTCGCTGGAGTGCAGGGCGCTGTTCCACTCCTGCTCGAAGACCCAATAATTGTCGCTGTGGTGATGGACCCAATAAATGGCATTGGCCTTGCGGCTGCGCACCAATTCCTGCTTGGCCATGAACTCGGCATTGCCGCCCAGGAGAATATCGGTTCCGCGGCCGGCCATGTTGGTGGCGATGGTAATGGCGCCCTTGCGCCCCGCTTGCGCCACAATCTCGGCTTCCCGCTCGTGCTGTTTGGCATTGAGCACGTCGTGCTTGATGCCTTTCTTTTTCAACAGCGCCGACAGGTGCTCGGACTTTTCGATGGAGGTGGTGCCCACCAGTACCGGTTGCCCATGTTCCGCCAGTCTGGCGATTTCGTCGGCGGCGGCGTTGTACTTCTCCGGCTCGGTGCGAAATACGACGTCGGGATTTTCCACCCGCAGCATGGCCTGGTTGGTGGGGATCACGTTTACTTCCAGGCGATAAATCTTATCGAATTCGGAAGCTTCGGTTTCCGCCGTACCGGTCATGCCGGCCAGCTTCTTGTACATGCGGAAGTAGTTCTGGAAGGTGATGGTAGCCAGCGTCTGATTTTCGCGCTCGACTTTGACCATCTCCTTGGCTTCCACCGACTGATGCAGACCGTCCGACCAGCGGCGGCCCGGCATCTGGCGGCCGGTGAACTCGTCCACGATGATGACTTCGCCCTCTTTAACGATGTAATCCCGGTCGCGCTTATAAAGATGATGGGCCTTGAGGGCGGTCTCGACGTGATGCTTCCAGCCCCAGTTTTCGGGATCGGCGATATTGCCGATGCCCAGCAAGCTCTCGACTTTTTCCCAACCTTCGTCGGTGACGGTAACCGTCTTATGTTTTTCATCGACGACAAAGTCGCCGGTCAATTCCGCCGGTTCGCCCGTGGGCCCGGGAATTTCCTCGCCCAACTGCAATTTGGGAACGATGCGATTGACGCGGGCATATTTGTCGGTGGATTCCTCGCTGGCGCCGCTGATGATGAGCGGAGTACGCGCTTCGTCGATCAGGATGGAATCCACTTCATCGACGATGGAGAAATTATGGCCGCGCTGAGCACAATCGCGCATGTCGAACTTCATGTTGTCGCGCAAGTAGTCGAAGCCGAACTCGTTATTGGTGCCGTAGGTGACGTCCGCGGCATAAGCTTCGCGGCGCTCGTTGTCGTCCAGATCGTGCACGATCACCCCGACGGTGAGGCCCAGGAAGCGGTACAACTTGCCCATCCATTCGGAGTCGCGCTTGGCCAGGTAGTCGTTGACGGTCACCACATGGACGCCGCGTCCGGCCAAGGCGTTTAAATAGACCGGCAGGGTGGCCACCAGGGTTTTGCCTTCGCCGGTCTTCATTTCAGCAATCTTGCCTTCGTGCAGCACCAGGCCGCCGATTAATTGCACATCGAAGTGGCGCATGTTGAGCACACGGCGGCCGGCTTCGCGCACCACAGCAAAAGCCTCGGGCATGATTTCGGTGAGAACTTCGTTCTCGACCCGGCGGCACTGCTCGTCCAGAGTCTTGGCCCGGTCGAGATCCTCAGGCTCAGCGTCGTCCTCGGCGGAAGCCACGGGAACGGGCGCTTCGGTGAACTTGGCGGTACGTTCCTTGATTCGTTGGCGAAATTCCGCGGTTTTGGCGCGCAACTGATCGTCGCTGAGCGCCTTCATCTGCGCCTCAAACGCCCCGACCTCGCCCACAATCGGCGACATGCGCTTGATATCGCGCTCGTTCTTCGACCCGAAAATCTTATCCAAAAAGCCCAAAGCGGTATCCCTCTCCTACGGAACGTTCCCTGTCTCCCGTCCCCAGTCCCCCGCCGGCAAACTTCCAAAACTCTGAAAGTCTCGCAGACTGGCAAGTTGGGTCGGCATCGGCGGCATAGCAGACTTCGCGTGGATATATTCCCTTAAAAGCCTACCATAATTAGATGGGGAGCACGGGCCGTTGGTCGTTGGCTCTTGGTCGTTGGCCAGAAGCGAGGTTTGTTAACCCCGACCAACTGGCGCGTCCCACCCATGCCGCCAGCCGGTCAAATTCTGTCCCTGGCGCACGACCTCGGCTGGCGGCAAGGATGGGGCACCCGTATTCCGGGCGTGCAGGAAGCAAAACTTCCGAAACTTCCGAAACCTCCGAAACCTTGCTTTGTTGTATATTCGGCAAGCGTGCTTCTGTAAGTCACCCATGGCGAACTTCTATCAACACTTTCTCAAATCGGTAGGGAAATGGCCCGAGGGCATAGCCGTCGAGGTCCAGCACCAAGACCCTTCGCAACCGGTGGACCGTTACAGCTTCACCGCCATGCGGCATCTGAGCGAAGGCTTTGCACAATGGCTGGTGCAAACCGAGCGTCACAAAGCCGGCGCACATTGCGCATTATTAGCCGGCAATGGGCCGGCTTGGGTAGCGGCATTCTTAGGGACACTGGCGGCGGGGAACGTGGTGGTCCCGTTGGACACGGCACTGAACGCCAAGCAGGTACGTAAACTGCTGCAGGCCAGCGACAGCGTGTTGCTGTTGGTGGATGCCAAGCACCGAGCCATCGGGGAACAAGCTACCGCCGGATTGCCAATCCAATTGGCGATTTTGGACGAAGTAATCTCCCTCGAGGTTTCCGCTCCGCTGGAATTCCCGCCCCGGGAAGTGGAGGCTCACGAGGTCGCCGCCATCCTGTACAGCTCGGGCACCACCGGCGATCCCAAGGGCGTGATGCTGACACACGACAATCTAGCGGCCGAAACCGACAGCATCTTCGAAGTATTCGTGATTGGAGAAAAGGATTCTTTCCTGGGGATTCTACCGCTGTTCCACGCTTTCGCGCTGGTGGTGAATCTGCTGCTGCCCATGGCGGGCGGCTCCCGGGTGGTCTTTCTGGAGTCGCTCAACACTGCCGACCTGATACGGGCGTTGCCCTCGGTCAACATTTTCGCCTGCGTGCCGCAATTCTTCTATTTGATCCATGAGCGTATCTGGAAGCAGGTCAACGAGCGCGGCAAGGCCGCAGCGGCGATCTTCCGCCTGCTGCTGGGCCTCTCGCGTTTTGGCCGGCGCTTGAGGTTGAACCTCGGGAAGGTGTTCTTTCGCAAGATCCACACGCTCATTGGGCCGAATATGCGCTACCTGGCCACCGGGGGTTCGCGCTTTGATCCAGCCGTTGGCCGCGAATTTGAAGATTTTGGCTTCACCTTGCTTCAGGGTTATGGACTCACCGAAACTACCGGCGCCGCCATTTACACACCGCCCGGGGCGGTGGACATCGCCACCGTGGGCCGTCCGCTGCCGGGACTGGAAGTAAAGATCCTGAATGCCCAGGTACTGGAAGGACAGGACGGTCCGGCGGTCGGCGAAGTGTTGATGCGCGGCCGTATTGTTATGAAGGGCTACTACCATCGTCCCGATGCCACCGCGGAGATCCTCAAGGATGGTTGGCTGTATACGGGCGATCTGGGATATATCGATTCCAAGGGCAACCTGGTGCTCACTGGACGGGCGAAGGAGATCATCGTTCTCAGCTCGGGCAAGAACATTTATCCGGAAGAGATCGAAGCGCACTATCTCAAGAGCCCCTTGATCAAGGAACTGTGTGTGCTGGGGCTGGAGAGCGCCCCGGGAGAACCGCGGGCCGAGCGCTTGCACGGGGTGATTGTCCCCAACTTCGACGAATTAAAGGCGCAAAAGATCGTAAATTCGCGAGAAGCACTGCGCTATTCCATCGAGAATCTTTCGGTGCCGTTGCCCAGCACCAAGCGGCTATTGAGTTATGAATTGCGGCAGGAAGAATTGCCGCGCACCACTACCCGCAAGATCAAGCGATTTGAAGTGGAGCGACAGGTTCGCGAGCGCCTCGCCGCCGGCCAAAACGGCCTCGGCGAACCCGCGAACGGCCGTAGCCTCTCGCCAGACGATTGCGCATGGCTGGCGCAGTCGGGAGTCGAGCGAGCTCTGGCCGTGATCCGCAATGCTATCAAGATACAAAAGGACGAGATTCATCCCGCGGACAATCTGGAACTGGACCTGGGGCTGGACTCGATGGAACGCGTGGAACTGCTGGTAGCGCTGGAACGGGAGTTGGGCGGCGCGGTCGAGGATTCCGTCATTTCCCAGGTGTATACCGTGCGCGAACTGGTGGACGTGGTACGCGACCATACCACCGCCTCAGCCAAGCACGCGGAAGCACCGGTTTGGGAGGATGTGCTACGGCAAGAACCCAATGATCCGGCGATCCTTGCGATCACACGGCCTACGCCCATCACGGCGTTTTGGTTTTTGGGGACCCGTTTGGCCAATGTGATGGCTCGCGACGTATTTCGGTTGAAAGTGTACGGGTTGGAAAAATTGCCCGAGCACGGCCCTTTCATCATTGCCCCCAATCATCAGAGTTATCTTGACCCGCCACTGCTGGTGAGTCCTCTACCCTGGAGTATCTTTCGCGACCTGTTTTATGTGGGCACCAGCGACATCTTTGGTGACGGCCTGTGGCGACTGGTAGCGCGCTCGCTCAAATTGATTCCGGTGGATGCCGATGCCAACCTGGTTCCGGCTATGCAGGCGGCCGCCTATGGCCTGCGCCACGGCAAGGTGCTGGTGTTGTTTCCCGAGGGGGAACGCAGCATCGACGGCGTCCCGCGCGTATTCAAAAAAGGAGCTGCCATCCTGGCCACGCATCTGAATGTGCCGATATTTCCGGTGGCACTGGATGGACTTTATGAGGCCTGGCCGCGCAATCGGAATTTTCAGAAATTCACCCCGACCCGCATCGCCATCGGCGATCCCATTTTGCCCTCCAGTTATGGGGAGAACCACGAGCAAGCTTACGACCTCATCACCCAGGCCCTGCACGCACGGGTGCGCGCGATGTGGGACAAATTGCATGAGGAACTCTACGGGTAAGGAAGATTCTAAATTTGAAATTTCAAATTTGAAATCTGACCCGTCCTCCACATACCTTATTTCGCTCGCGGGTGTGTACGCGCGGGGTGGGCGCTATGTGGGAGAAGTCGCATAGGGAACTCTATGGTTAATCGCGACGTACAGTAAATTTCAAATTTGAAATTTAAAATTTGGAATCGACTCCTACTTCGCTCGCGGATGCGTGTCGTCATAAACCTGAATCAGGTGCTTGACTGAAAGCTGGGTGTAGCGCTGGGTGGTGGAAAGGCGTTCGTGGCCCAGCATCTCCTGAATGGCGCGCAGGTCGGCGCCTTCTTCCAGCATGTGGGTACCGAAGGCGTGCCGCAGGGTATGCGGATGCACTTCCGGGGAAAGCCCTTTGGCTACCGCAATCCGTTTTACGATGCGGCCGACGCTGCGCGTGGTCAGACCTCCCCCGCGCTGGTTCAGCAACAGGGCCGAAGTTTTACGGTGGGTCTCCGCTAACAAGCGCAGGCGCACCGGCAGGTAGGCTTGCATCGCCTGGTGTGCGGACTCCCCGAAGGGCACGATGCGCTCTTTCTTCCCTTTGCCGCGAACAAGAATGGACGCGTTGGACCAGTGGATATCCTCCAGCTTGATTCCGGTCAACTCGGAGTTGCGCAGCCCGCAACCATAAAGCAGCTCAAAAATGGCGCGGTCGCGTTCGGGAGCGGCGGCGCATTCGGGCATATCCCCATCCAGCACCGAGTTCATTTCCTCGATGGTGGGAACGCGCGGCAGCTTCTTGGGCAAGCGCGGCGTAGATACCAGCGCCGCGGGATTTTGTTCGACCAGACCTTCCCGCGCCAGCCAGCGATAGAGCGAGCGCACGGCGGCCAGCGCCCGAGCCACAGAGGTCTTGCTCAGCCCACGCTCGTAAAGGTGGGAGAGAAATCCGCGAATCCGCGTATGATCGATCTCCGGCCATGCGGCCGATCCCGCATAGGCGGCAAATGCCTGCAAATCCCCGGTGTAAGCCTTGATAGTGTGCGGCGAGGCATTCTGTGCCTTTAAGGATTCCAGAAACTTCGTTATCGATTTGGAAATTTTTGTATTCAAATGCTCTCCAACTTCTCACCGCAGAGGACGCAGAGGGCGCGGAGGAAAAAGAAGAAACGAACCCCAACCCCTTGGCCGCAGATCACGCAGATGAACGCCGATAGAAAACCCATGGCAGGTTCTGTTCTGCTCCGATCGGCGATTATCTGCGTCAATCTGCGGCTCATGCTTCGGGGTTCCTCTGCATTCTCTGCGTCCTCTGCGGTGAAAAGGTTTTCTTCGCCCGGGGATGATGCGCGCGATATACGCTCTGCAAGCGATCCAGGGCGACATGGGTATAAATCTGGGTGGTGGAAATATCGGCATGGCCCAATAGAGTCTGAACGGTGCGCAGATCGGCGCCGTTCTCCACCATGTGGGTAGCGCAGCTGTGGCGCAGCATATGCGGACTGGCATGACGTCCGCTGCCGGTGGAGGCGGCGCCTACGATCTGCCACATGCGCTTGCGGCTCAGGCGGCGTCCACCACGCGCCACAAACAGGCTCACCGCCGCACGGTTTCCGCACAACTGGGTACGGGACCCGCCCAGATAGGCGCGAATGGCATCGAGCGCGGCCCGCCCCAGGGGCACAATCCGCTCTTTATCCCCTTTTCCGCGCACCAGCAAATAGCCCAGCTCAAGCTTCAGGTCTTCCACCTTCGCGTCCACGACTTCGGAGACCCGCACGCCCCCGGCGTATAACACTTCCAACATGGCGCGATCGCGCAGGGTCAACGCTTGGCCCATCGGCGTCTCGGGATGCGAAGCGCCAGTGAGCAGACTGGTAACTTCCTCACGGGCCAGCGACTTCGGCAACACCCGCCATTGCCGGGGGCTTTCCAAGTTCAGGGTGGGATCGTGCTCCAAGTGGCGATCGAGCAGCAGATACTTATAGAACTGGCGCATGGCCGAAAGCTTGCGGGCTACCGAACGGCCATCCATACCATTACCCAAAAGGTCGCGCAAAAAGTCGCCGGTATCCTGCCGCTGGGCGCTCACCAGCAAACGGCGCCGCTGGGCGAGGAACTCGGCGAATTGCCCGAGGTCGTGCTCGTAGGCGGCCACACTGAGCTGCGCCAAACCCTTCTCGATCTTCAAGTAGTCGCGAAAGGCCCCTAGGGCACGCTCGTTGGAGAGCGACGGCATGTTGCGAGTATGCCCGTTATCGGACACGATTGGGAATGGCAAGAAGGATTCCTGAACGTAAATTTCAAATTTGAAATTTCAAATTTGAAATTGTCGCGAGACGCGAGACACGAGTAAGTGCTCTGGCTCGCGTCCCGTGACTCGTGACTCGCGTCTCAGTGGCGCTCGCCACTCGCAACTCGCCTCAGGCTGCCAATTTCATGGTTTCTTCCGCCCACAATGCGCTCTCCGGCTTCTCCTCATGTTTCAGAAAAGCGAACACGTAGCGCTCCCCTTGGGCGGCTTGGCGCAAGCGGCGGGCAATTTCACGGCGTTCGGAAGCGGAATACTCAGAGCGGCGAAAGCGGTAGTAGGAAAAATCAGCGGTACGGGTGTCGGGAACGATCCGGTCGTCGCTTTCAGCCACACAAAGCGCGGCATTGTGGCGACCTAAAACCTCGAATACCGGATCGGCAAACCAGGAATCGTGACGAAATTCAAAGGCCGTGCGCAATGCCGGGGTCAGAGAGCCATCGCCGCCGGGAGCAGCTTCTCTTTTCTTCGTTTTCGGCAATTGAGCCAGGAACTCCTCCAGGAGCACGACATCAGCCTTCAGATTAGGCGGGAGTTGGAACAGCACGGCTCCCAGCTTTCCCTCCACCGCCAACGGTTGGATGGAATCCAGAAAGCGCCGCAGGAGTTCCTCGACATTTTTCAGCCGGCGAATATGCGTGATGGCCTGATGCGCTTTGACGCAGAAAGCGAAACCAGGAGGGGTTTCCGCAATCCAGTTACGCAAGGTATTTTCGGCGATGAAATGACGGAAGCTGTAGTTCACCTCTACCGCGTTCAGCCGAGTGGCGTAGTGCTGAAGGAATTTCTTCTGCGGCAGCTTTTCCGGAAAGAAAAGCGGCTTCCATGCCGCGTAGGCCCATCCGGAGGTGCCAATGAATACCGTGTTGGACATCGATAGAAACCAGGAGTTAGAAGTTGGGAGTTAGAAGTTAGAATCGGCTCTTCTAACGTCTAACTTCTGACTCCGAACTGCTGAGATGCAAGAGCAAGCAGGCAGGAGGCCGCGAACAGGTATTGATAACTGTCCGCGCGAGGGTGGAAGCGCCGGGCTTCAGCCCGGCGGATTGCGACCACAGACGATTGGGCTTCAGCGCACATCCGACCCAAATTCACCGGGCTGAAGGGCGTCACCTCTGTTGATCGCCAAGGCCCCGATTGCCCAGAGCGGTTTCGGCTGATCTGGCCAGACGACCGACGACCAACGACCGACGACGTTCTAACAACTTAGAGAGTTCCGCGCAACATCCAAGCGTAGATGTCGTCGCGCGATAAACCATTGCCGGTGAGTTCCTCCTTCGCGCCGGACTTCCCGGCCGAACAAGTGCGTCTGTTCCGCGAAGTACTGGAACTGATGAACGCCCGGGGAGTGCGCTATGTGGTTTCGGGAGCGTTCGCCTTGCAGCAGCACACGGGCATATGGCGCAACACGAAGGATTTGGATCTCTTCCTCCCGCCGGAAGATGTAGCCGCCGCCTTGGGCGAATTGGAGCGAGACAATTTTGAAACCCAGGTAGTGGACCCGGTATGGCTGGCGAAGGCCCATCGCGGCGAGTACTTTGTGGACCTGATCACCGGCATGAGCAATGGGGTAGTCACCGTGGACGCTTCCTGGGTGGAGCGGGCCATCCCCGCGGAAATCATGGGCGTGCCCACACGAGCGCTGGCGGCGGAAGAGTTGTTCGCTTCCAAACTGTTCGTCACTCGCCGAGAACGCTTCGATGGCGCCGACCTTTGCCACATCATTTACGGCACGCAGGGAAAGTTGGATTGGCAGCGAGTTGTCGAACTGGTGGGAGCCGAGCACTGGGAGCTGCTGCTTTGGGCCATCCTGCTATTTGCCTACGTCTATCCGGCCTATAGCGATTATGTGCCGGTCGCGTTGTGGGCCGATTTGATCGAGCGCTTGCAGCGATCGGTAGAGGGGCCGGACCGGAACGCGCTGTTTCGCGGCAGCCTGATCGATCCCAACATGTTCGCCATCGACGTGGAGGAATGGGGCCTGCGAAATCTGTCCGAAGAACACCGCGAACGGCGACGGCCCAAAATAGCATGCTAGGGTGTGGCCCCGACCTATGCCGCATGAGGAGCGAATAAAGAATTGGATTCTGGCCAAAGGCCGACGGCCGACGGCCGACGACCGCTTATGAGAATTGCCGCGCTAGCCGACCTGCATTTCACGCCGCAAAACTACGATCGCATACGCGAGCAGATGGGGCACGTACGCGAGGAGGCCGACGTGCTGGTGTTGGCCGGCGACTTGACCAATTACGGCAAACCGCAAGAGATGGAATCGCTGCTGAATGCCCTCATGCGGATACGCATTCCCACCGTGGCCGTTCTCGGAAACCACGATTGCGAAAGTTGCCAGGAGGTCGAGTTGATGCGGTTAATGGCGGCGGAGGGCATAAAGATTCTCGACGGCACGGCTTACGAGCGTGACGGCGTGGGCTTTGCCGGCACCAAAGGTTTTATTGGCGGCTTTGGCCGCGGAGTGCTCACCTCCTTCGGCGAAAAGGAAGTCAAGGTGTTCGTGCAGGCGGCAATCGATGAAGCGCTAAAGCTGGAACGGGCGCTGATGCAGGTACGCACGCCAAAGACCGTCGTAGTGATTCACTATGCGCCGATTGCGGCCACCGTCCAGGGCGAGCTGCCGGAAATTTATCCTTATCTGGGGACCTCGCGATTGGCCGAGGTGATCGACCGTCATGGCGCCGATATCGTATTTCACGGTCACGCCCATCATGGAACGGCAGACGGCAAAACGACCGCGGGAATCCCGGTGCACAATGTCGCCATCCACCTCAATCTTCTGCAGAATCCGCCCCGACCCTACCGGATCTTCGATGTATAGCAAGAACGGGAATTCACCGCGGAGGACGCAGAGGGCGCAGAGGCCGACCAATGAGGTAAGATTTGTAACTTGGGGTGAGTAGTCTTGCGGTTGAAAGGTGAACTGTGCTGAATACCGGAACGCCCCTTTCCCGGATTTCCTCTGCGCCCTCCGCGTCCTCCGCGGTGAAAAGAAGGAAGAATTGATGCGAAAAATAGCGTTGTTGGTAATCGTTCTCACTTGGCTGTGCACGGCGATGGCCGCGCAGGATTTGGCTTCGTTTGAGAAACAGACCACGGTCAAGACTCTGCCCAATGGCCTCACCGTGGTGATTTCGCGCCGTCCCGAGGCGCCTGTCTTCTCGTTCTTTACCATCGTGGACGTGGGATCGGTGCAGGATCCGAGAGATTCCACCGGTCTGGCGCACATGTTCGAACACATGGCGTTCAAGGGTACCGAGCAGATCGGCTCGCGGGATTGGCCGGCGGAAAAAGTGGCCCTGGAAAAGGTTGAACAGACTTACGCCGCCTACACTTACGAGCGGCATCTGCCGGTGGGAGGCGATCCCGCCAAAGTCGCGGAACTGGAAAAGGCGTGGCAGGCCGCCATGAAGGATGCCCAACGCTACGTGATTCCCAACCAATTCGACGAGATCGTGGAATCCAATGGCGGGGTAGGAATCAATGCCCGCACGGCGGAAGACGATACCGCTTACTTCTATTCGTTTCCGGTAAATCGTCTGGAGCTGTGGGCCTATTTGGAGTCACAGCGCTTCCTGAATCCGGTGATGCGCGAGTTCTACAAGGAACGCAACGTGGTCATGGAAGAGCGCCGGATGCGAACCGACAGCAATCCGATCGGCCGGCTGATCGAGCAATTTCAGGCCGCCGCGTTTATTGCCCACCCCTATCATCAACCGGCAATCGGCTGGTACTCGGATTTGCAGACGTTCTCCGCCACCGATGCGCAGAGATTCTTCGACCGCTACTATGTGCCCTCGAATATGGTGATCGGGATCGTAGGCGATATTTCGGCCGAGCAGGCGATACCCATCATTGAGAAGTATTTTGGGCAACTGCCTACGCGGCCCAAGCCGGAAGAAATCACCACCGTCGAGCCGCCGCAAAACGCCGAGCGCCGGGTGGTGCTGCGCGAGGCCAGCCAGCCGTTTTACGTGGAAGCCTATCACCGGCCCGATTATCGCGATCCGGACGATGCCGTATTCGATGCTATTACCGACATCATGTCCAACGGACGGGTTTCGCGGCTGTATCGCGCGCTGGTGCGCGACCGGAAAATCGCCGCCGAAGCGGCCGGCTTCACCGGTCTGCCGGGCATCAAGTATCCCCACCTGTTCGCCTTCTATGCCGTGCCCACCCCCGGCCATACGCCGCAAGAATTGGCCGATGGCATCCATGCGGAGATCGACCGGTTAAAGTCCGGCTACGTCTCCGATGAGGAACTCCAGATGTTCCGGACGCGCGCCAAGGCCGACCTGATTCGCAGCTTGTCGGACAACGAAGGGCTGGCCACGGAATTGGCCACTACGCAACTGCGCTATGGGGACTGGCGAGAGATGTTTCGTCAGCTCGATCGCTATGACAAGGTGACCAAGGAAGACATTAAGCGCGTGGCCAATAAGATCTTCGTGCCGGAGAATCGCACGGTCGGCGTCCTGGAGACGGATACCACAGCGGCTCCCGCGCAAGGAGGAGCACAATGAAGCGATATTCCTGTTTTTTCGCACTTATCCTGCTGTTACCGATCGTAAATGGAAGCGGGTTCGCACAGGCGAATCCGCGGACACAACCGGGGTCCCCACAGATGGCCGCGCCCGCGGCGGCTCCGCACGCCGCCACTCCGGAGCCCTGGAAGGCTATTCCCATTCCTAAACTGCCCGCCTTTCAGGCGCCGCTGCCCAAACGGATTGAGCTGCCCAACGGGATGATCCTGTTCTTGCAGGAGGATCATGAGTTGCCGCTGATCTCCGCCACCGCGCGCATCCGCGGCGGGTCGCTGCTGGAACCGGCGGCCAAGGTAGGATTGGTGGATATTTATGGCGACGTCTGGCGCACCGGCGGCACCAAGAGCAAGACCGGCGATCAGATGGACGATTTTCTGGAAGCCCGCGCCGCCAAGCTGGAGGCGGACGGCAGTCAGGATTCGACTTCCCTCTCGCTGAACTGCTTGAAACAGGATTTCGACAGCGTCTTTGCGCTCTTCCTGGAATTGCTGCACGAGCCGGCCTTCCGCCAGGACAAAATCGCGCTGGCCCAGGATGAGCTGTATACGGGAATCTCGCGGCGCAACGACGAGATGAGCGGCATCGCCTCGCGCGAAGCCGGCTTCCTGGCTTACGGAAAGGACAACCCCTACGCCCGTGAACCCGAATACGCTACCGTAGCCGCCGTTACCCGCGAGGACTTGGTAAACTGGCACGCGAAATTCGTTCATCCCAACAACATTTTGCTTGGTCTGGTCGGCGATTTCGATTCAGCGACAATGGAGAAGAAACTGCGCCAGGCCTTTGAGAGCTGGCCCAAGGGTCCAGCCGCGCCTCGTCCGGAGATCAAGCCTACTCCCGCCAAGCCGGGCTACTACTATGTGGCCAAGGAAGATGTAAACCAAAGCGCCATTCGCGAAGTCACCTTGGGGATTGAACGCAACAATCCGGACTACTATGCGGTGGAAGTGATGAACGTCGCCTTCGGCGGCGGATTTGCCTCGCGCCTGTTTAAGCATGTTCGCACCGAACAGGGGTTGGCGTACAACGTGGGCGGAGCGATCGGCGCCGGTTACGATCATCCCGGCATTTTCCGGGTCAGCATGGGAACCAAGAGCGCCACCACCGGGGAAGGGATCAAAGCGCTGAACGTGCAAACGGAAAGCCTGTTGACCGATCCGGTGAGCGCCGAAGAATTGCAGCGCGCCAAAGACGCAATCCTGAGTTCCTTTATCTTCCGCATCGATACACCCGACAAAGTGCTGGGCGAACGCATGACCTATGAGTTTTACGGGTATCCGCTCGATTTTCTGGAAAAATTCCGCGCCGGGATCGACAAGGTGACCATTGCAGACGTGAGCCGGGTGGCCCACAAGTATGTGCACCCCGACTCGTTTGCCGTGCTGGTGGTGGGCAACGAAGAAGCGGGCAAGCAATTGGCATCGCTGGGACCGGTTACGAAGCTGGATATCAGCATTCCGCCGCCACCAAAGTAGGGGGCACAGTTCAAGGTTTCGGAGGTTTCAAAGGTTTCGGATGATTCGGAGAACAATGACATCAATCAGGCTGGACACCCATCTGGCGGATGAGGCTGTGCGCGTGCTCGGCGTAAGATCCCGAACCGAGGCAGTTCATGTGGCGCTACGAGAAATCGTAGCCCTGAAGCGGTTTCAGAATTTGATGACAAAGTACGGGGGGAAGCTGTCCTTCTCCGGAGGCGCTAACTCAGGCTGAAAACCTTCTTGAGCTCAAATACCGCGCCGTCTGGCTTACCGTGAGCGGAGCGATTAATAGTGATAACGCGCTTGCAGAAAATCGATGCGAGCTTCGCCGACACGATAGACCAAGCGGTGTTCTTGCGTGATTCGCCGGGACCAGCATCCCGCTAATAAGAACTTCAGCGGCTCCGGCCGCCCCACACCCGCAAACGGATCGCGGATCGCGGCTTCCGCAAGTTCCAAAATGCGAAGCGCTACCTTGCGGTCCGTCTTCACCCAATATTTAAGATCGTCCAGAAACTCCGGCTGAAACACGGCTTCGCGCTTAACCGATGGGACCAAGTCCGGTCTCCTGCCGCAGTCTATCGATGGATTTCGCCTTGCCTTTCGTGTGTAAGGAGCGTTGTAAGGCGGTTAACAACCGCTGCGCATTCCTCGGAGAGCGCAATAAATGCGCCGTCTCGATCAAACCAGCTAGTTCCTCCGCCGGCACCAGGGCCACATCCTTGGCGTTACGCCGCCGCACAATCACAATTTCGCGATCGTCGGAGACCTGGTCCAGAACCGCGGCCAGCCGTTCCCGCAGGCTCGTATAAGTGGTTTCCAAGGGCACGACAAGTTACCTCATTTGAGCATTAGTGTACAGCATTACTGTACATAACGTCAATAGGCTTCAATTTGGCTATGTTCGACAGTTAGGGCGACCGACCATTGGCCACGGTTTCGTATATCCTAAGGAATACGACTAGCTTGCTTCCGTGGTTCGCCGTGACTGGACTCGGCATCCAACAGAGGAAAGGTTTTTTCCATTTTGGCGCAAGAATTACCCCGGCGAAATTTCCTTAAGACCGTTGCCGTGCTGAGCGCGGGGGCCGCCCTCGGCTTTGACGGCGTCCATGAAGTAAATGAATTGAAGGTGGAAGCCCGGGAAATCCACTTGCGCCGGCTGCCTTCCGCCTTCGATGGCTTCCGCCTGGTGCAGATTAGCGACATTCACTTTGGCGAATTGATGAGCCCGGAGCACCTGCGGCGCATCGTCGACGCGGTGAATGCGCAGCGGCCGGATTTGGTGGCCCTGACCGGCGACTTTGTGACTGCAACCTTTCACGGCCAACGCATTCAAGATGCCCGCCAAGCTTGGCCCTGTGCGCAATTTCTAAGGGAAATCAAGGCCCGTTATGGGCAAATAGCAGTTATGGGAAATCACGACTGCGACACCAATGCCGACGTGGTAAGTGAGGCCTTGGCGGCTAGTCAGATCCAGGTACTGCGCAACCGTTCCCTGCCCATCGAAGCCGAGGGAGCACGCTTTTGGCTGGTAGGGTTGGACGATGTGCTGGTGGGCAAGCCCGATCCGGAAGCCATGCTCAATGGAGTTCCGGCGGGAGAATGCGTGGTGGCTGCCGTGCATGAACCCGATTGCGCGGACCGGATGAAAACCTATCCGATTGACCTGCAGATCTCCGGCCACTCCCATGGCGGCCAGATTCGATTTCCTCTGCTGGGCCCCTTATATCTGCCCCCGGGCGGAAAGAAGTACCCACTGGGATACTATAATCTGGGTTCGTTGCAGCTCTATACCAATCGCGGGGTGGGCGTCATTCACGTTCCCGTGCGCTTTCGGTGTCCGCCCGAACTGACAGTGTTTACGCTGCGCAGTTCCAGAGCTTAACCGCGGAGTTGCCGCCCCGCCCCTGGCGAGTCCATAGTGCGGGAAGCTCCAATGAGAAATGGAACGCGGAGGACGCGAAGGACGCGGAGGAAAATAGATTAAGCATTCAAGGGACAACCGGAAACGGCGTTGCCTTCCTCTTTTGAGTCCTCTGCGTCCATTGCGTCCTCTGCGTTCGAAGTTTTCGGAAAGGGCGCAGAGGATTCAATAATTGAGAAGTCGGGTAATCGGGTAATTGACGAGCACGGCCAAATTATTCATCTCCCGCCTATTGTTGTTGAGCTGTGTCCTGATGGTGCTCGCTGGCGCCGCCATAGCTGGGCCGCCGTTTCAAACCGACGATCCGGAGCCGGTGGATTTTCATCATTATGAGGCCTATATTTTCTCGACTTTCGACCGGGCTTCGGGAGACAGCCAGGCACAGATTCCGGCCTTTGAATTCAACGTCGGCACCGCGCCAAACGTGCAGTTGCACGCGATTCTGCCCATGGCATTGTCCGCTCCCGCGTCTGGCCCTGACCAATACGGGGTCGGAGATATGGAATTAGGAGTGAAATACCGTTTTCTGCAGGAGCGAAATGGCCATCCGCAGGTAGGCGTTTTTCCCTTGCTGGAGGTGCCCACCGGAGATGCCCGCCGGGGACTGGGGAACGGACAAGCTTGGGCACGGCTTCCCTTGTGGATACAGAAGAGCATGGGGCACTGGACCACTTATGGCGGAGGCGGCTACACCCTGAACACAGCTCCCGGTATGCGGAGCGCCCCCTTTGCCGGTTGGCTGCTGCAACGGGACCTCAACCAGCATTGGACCTTGGGCGGCGAAGCCTATGGCCAAGGCGCATCGACGGTGGGTGGGCAATCGTCAACTTTCCTGGACGGCGGCGGATATTACAACGTCAGCAAGGAATTCCAAGTTCTGTTCATGCTGGGTCATACCGTTGCCGGAGAACGACACCTGATCAGCTACCTGGGTCTGTACTGGACGTGGAAGTAGGGAAAGGAAAGGAGGTAGTAGTTAGTAGTTAGGAGTTAGGAGTTAGGAGTTAGAAGGCTTTAGCCCGGTGAATTTCCAGCGCAAACACGATGGGCTTTAGCCACGGCAAAGACGAACCCCGGGGCTAAAGCCCGAAAAGATCTAGTAATTTCGCTGGGCTAAAGCCCAGCGCTTCCACCCTTCATCGCTTTCCGGTCGCCGGCCCCGGTCCCTAGCGACTAACTACTAGCTACTAACTACTGCCTTCGGCTGATAGGCGCAGAAGGGTTCTTCATCGAGCATATTGCCGGTGGCGGCGTAGGCGCGGGCGCGACAGCCCATGCAGACATTGCGGAATTCGCAGCAGCCACATTTGCCTTTCAGATTACCCGTATCCCGCAATACCCCAAACACAGGGGAATCTTCCCAGACTTCCCGGAAAGGCTGCCGCTGCAAATTGCCGGCCTCAACCGGCAGGTAACCGCAGGGGTAAACTCCGCCTTCGAAAGAAACAAAACAGACGCCCGTGCCGGCCAGGCAGCCCTTGGTGACAGCATTCATACCCGAAGGATGGCCACTCGGGTGACCGCCCGGATGCCCTTCCTGCGTCGGATGGCCGCCCAGTTCCGCATTCTTTTTGATAACCAGGCCCGTACCGGAGGGCATCAGAATTTCCGCGGGACCAATTCCGGTGGTTCCAGGGATCTCCGCCGGGGTCGAATGCGTCCCATAGCCCGCTTCCCGGCGTTCCTGGGCACGGCGTTGACGCACCACCCGGAAATAGTGGGGCGCGCAGGTGGCTTTCAGCTCGATCCCGCCTTCCAGCGAACGATCATAGAACCAGTTCAGAATCCGTTCGTATTCCTCCGGCGGGACCATCTGCTGGTCGGCAATCTCCACCCCGCAGCCCACCGGGACCAGCAAGAAGGTATGCAGGGCATCGGCGCCCAGATCGCGAGCCAACTCCAGTACCTGCGGTAATTGGGCCACATTATGGCGGGCGATGGTCATATTGATCTGCACCGACATGCCCAACTGCTTCAGGTTTTGCAATCCGGCAACAGCGCTCTCGAAAGCACCAGGAATCCCGCGGAAGCTATCGTGGGTGGCGGCATCGGCGCCGTCCAAACTGATCGAGACGCGTTTCACGCCCGCGTCCACAATCTTGCGGGCTACCGCCGGATCCACCAACGTGCCGTTGGTCGCCAGCGCCACGCGCAGACCGCGTTCCGTGGCCAGGGCGGCGAGTTCAAAAATATCCCGCCGGTAGAGCGGCTCGCCGCCGCTCAGCACCAGAATGGGATTGGCGTAGGCGGCAATCTGCTCGATGATCTCGCGCGCCTTGGCCGTAGGCAGATCCCGGGGAGAGCTAAGCTCGGTGGCGGTGGCGCGACAGTGTATGCAACGCAAGTTGCAGCCTTTCGTGACCTCCCAGAAAATCAGCCGCGGCTTGCCGGCTTCCGGCTGCATTCTTACCGCACTTTCGCTCATGAAATTCCCTCGTGTTTTAAACATAGAAGCCGGGGACAATGGCGGCAATAGAGCTAGTCACTATACATTGTGATAATCGTCACATGGCAATAGCTGGTAGTTTACCGCAGAGGACGCAGAGAGCGCAGAGGAAGAAGCAACAGAACCAGGAACTGGCCGCAGATCAGCGCAGATGAGCGCAGATAAGAGAACCGGCATCTTCCGAGGCCAAAATCGGTGTGTTTCTTTCTGATCTGCGTTTATCAGCGTTAATCTGCGGCTGTCCTATTCGTTGGCAGCTAGGAGCCGAGGCCTCCGCACATTGTGCCGGGGGCCGCAAAACCTTGAAACCTCAAGGCAGTAGCTGGTAGCTAGTAGTCGGCAGCTAGGGGCCGGGGGACGGTGCCTGCGAAACCTTTGAAACCTTGATTCTATGGTCCTACCCCGCCGCTATGGCAATCCATGCATTTGACCCCTTCGGGCAATTCCCCGCCGGGGTGATCGAATTTCTGGCCGACAATGTCCGTCCGGGCGGTGCCGGTTTCCTGACCAATGAACAGATGGCAGGTGGTGCAATCATTGGTCAGGGCTTTGCCCTGGGCGTTCATGTGCTGGCCGTCATGGCAACGGAAACAGCCGGGGAAATAAAAGTGCCCGATGTTATCGGGATGCGTACGCCAATCCACCTTCATCTCCGGGAAGATGCTGCTGGAATAAATCCGCTGCACTTCCTGGATGGTATTGTTCAGGGCCGCCGGCGGCAGGGTGGGATACTTGGCGTAGAAGTCGCGCAATGAGCGCTCGATCTTCTGCAAGGCCTCGGGAGTGGTGTTGTAATCCCCGGTCAAAGCGGCCACCGCCTGCTGCTTGAGGAAAGGCACGGCCGGATCGAGACGCCCCGCCAGCAAGGACTGGTCGACGGAGCGGTCGGGCGGAACATAAATATGCGTGGGCCGGTTGTGACAATCTATGCAATCCATGCGGCGCTTGGGGGCAGCAGCCAGCTGCGCATCCGTTTCGGCGGCATCGCCGGCCTTGTAGACGGTCACCGCGCCGGTCGCCAGATTCCTGGTCTGCACCCAGTCGATCTTCTCGCGCGTGGGATCGGTCACGGCATAGGTAATCTCGGTCCCGATATTCATGTGCCAATGAATCCCGGTGGCAACGCCGGTGGTGGGATCGCCGCCGCCGGTCCGGATCAGCAATCGGATCTGCCGGGGAGTATTCTTTTCGTCGGTTCCGAAGTGAGTGATGGACTTGTATTGATCGCCGACAAATTTGCGCGGCCAGTGGCACTGCTCGCAGGTTCCCTGCGCCGGACGCAGATTCTGCACCGGAGTGGGAATGGGCTGCGGGAACTTATGAAAGATCGTGGCATACACCTGACGCGCGCCCGAGAGTTTGGAGCGAACGTACCAGCCGGCGCCGGCGCCCACGTGACAATCGACACAGCGTACGCGCGCGTGTGGCGACTGCGAATAAGCTACAAATTCGGGGTTCATAACCCGGTGACATAGCTGCCCGCAAAACTGCACCGAATCGGTAAATTCGTAAGCCCGGTAACTCCCCAGCACGCTTATCAATACAAAGACCACTACAAAACTCAGAAAAAAGGCGAGCGCGCTGCGCTGTTCGGGCAGGTTCAGGTCGAGCCGGGGATACGCGGGGGGCTGTCCGGCCGCGCGCAGATACCGGTGGCGGCGTTCGACCAACACTCCCACCAGAATCAGCAGCAGCCCCAGGATCAAACATCCTGGAGCCACCATGTAGGCAAGAATCCCGACATACGGGCTTGGCTGGCTCGACAGAACATCGACCAGAAACAGAAAAACGATGTTGGCCAGGCTGACGGCGGCAAACGCCTCTCCCGCCAGACTGATGGGATTCCGCAGCAGACTGATAAGGTTACGAATTCCCCAGTCGTGCCGTTCCAAACTCTTGTCACTCATTGCGTCCTCCCACAACGAAAGCCGGTTTCTGATGCAGTTTAAACCACGGAGAGGGACCGGAAGGATACCTCTTTACCAGATTTGCGTTCCCCGCCCTCAAAAGGCTTTCACTGCGTGGGTGGAAACTTGATCTCCCCTGACGTATCTTCCCTCGTTCCGTGCTCTTGCGTGGCTTCCGTGGTTATTCTTCTTTGCTTTCTCCGGCAGCTTCAATCGCGGCCGCCACGGTTTCGGTATCCGCGCCGTGCTCATCGACGTAGTGTTCGATCGACATGCGGCCGTCATACCAGGACCAGTTCATGGGATATACATCCGGATCGAAGATCACCTCGTAGAAGTGCCAAACCACAATCGCCAGGGTGGCCAGTACCGCTTCATAGAAGTGAATCGCGGTAGCAATGTCGATGATCCAGTGGGGGGCAAAACGGCCCATTTCCACTTTGAACCACAAGGCGAGACCGGTGGCGCCCATCACGAACATGCCCCAGACCAGCGCCAGGTATTCAAATTTTTCGCCATAGTGGAAACGGGCATATTGCGGCTTTTGCTCGCTCCAGCCCAAATAGTATTTCAGGGTGTCCACAATATCCCAGGCGTCCCGGATAGCCGGCAGCATGTCCTGCATCATCTTGCGTCCACCGCGCCGGGAGGCTAAATAGATGGCATGGTAGAGACTGACCCCAAGCAGCACCACTCCGGCGACCCGGTGAATAATGCCGCGTGCCCGTTCATGAATCAGCAGCACGGAGGCGAACCATGAGTCGGGATACTTGAGAGCAAAACCAGTGATCACGAGCACCGTAAAGCTGACCAGCAAGACCATATGCTGATAGCGTTGGTTCTTATCCATACGGACGACAATACGGCGATGAGCGTTGCGCTTGGCAATCGCCTTTTTGCGCCAGATCAGGAAGTTGTGCAACAGCATGCCGCCGATGGTTCCGCCAATCATCAGCAGGTAAAATCGCCGAATCCAGCGAACAGCCTTACTGCCGATATCGGCCGAGAGCGGCACATCAATATGAATGCGTCCGCTGGTAAAGCCTTGGGTCGCCCCCGGGTGGCACTGACCGCAGGTGACAACAAGATTCGCCTTATTGATGGTGGACTTGGGATCCGACGAGGGCAAAATATTGTGTACTCCGTGGCAGGAGGCGCAATTGGCGGCAATACTGGAGCCGCCCTCGCTGGCCAAGCCGTGATAGCTGGCCATATAGGTGGTGGTGCGGCGGCCGGCGATGCCAAACTCCTGGGTCAGGCGCACCCCTTCATGGCAACGACCGCAGGTGGTCTTGGCCAGTTGCTGCGCCGAGACCGAGGACGTAGGATCGACATGCGATTTGATCAGATGAATGCCGTGGCAATCGGTGCAAACCGGCGCTTGGCCGTTGCCCCGCGCAAGAGCCTGGCCGTGAATGCTGGCCATGAACTCGCTTTTTACGCCGCCATGGCACTTGCCGCAGGTTTCGGGAACATTGAACTTGAAAATTGGCGATTTGGAATCCACCGCGCTCAGAATTTCATGCGTCCCGTGGCAGTCGGTACACACTGCCGCCGAGGTGTTGCCGGCCGCCACAGCCTTGCCATGAACGCTAGCCTGATAGGAAACGAAGGGCAGGGTGCTTTGACCGCTGCCGTCCATCACGAACTTCTGTCCGTGACAGGCGCCGCAGGTCTTGGGGATATTGGCGTGATTGACCTTGGAATTCGGATCGCTGGCGGCTAACAGTTCGTGCGGACTGCCATGGCAGTCCACGCAAGTGGCGGCCTTGGTGTCCCCCTCTTTGATGGCTTTGGCATGAAAGCCGTTATCGTACTTGGCCTGTTCGTCGGCATGACAGGTGGCACACTTTACTTTCGCCGGAGCGGGCTCGTGGGGGAACGCCTTAATGTCCTGATGGCAATCGGCGCACTGGAAAATGGAGCCGTGCATGGACGCCTTGAATTTCTCTTCGCTGACGTAAAGGCTGACCGATGTGCCATTGACGTCCTTGGCCAAAGTCGGATCATTGTGACAGGAAAGACACTCGGCGGTCGCCAATCCCTTGTGTGCGGAAGCCTTGGTGGCCCACGCCGTTCCCAGCCCGAGAAGTATAAATACGATTACCAAAAAACGAAAAAGCCGCATTACCGCCATTCCTCTGCCCGCGACGCGGGCATATCCCCACAAGTGTGCGTCCCAAAAAATCGGCAAGTTATTCTATTGTTCTCACGACGTCGCCCAAACGGGCGGTGATATGCCTCACAATTGGAGGTGACTTATTCACCAGAGACCCTGGGTACGCGGGCTTCCAGCCTAATGTCACTTGCTTTGAGGCTAAGAAGGCTCAAAACAACCAAGAATTGTGATCCTGAGCGAAGCGAAGGACCTGCTGTTTTCTTGCATGTGCATGAGAAAACAGGTTCTTCGCTGCGCTCAGAATGACAAGTTTCCTTGCTCGTTTCGCAAGCACGCTACCATAAAACCTCAAAGTAAGTGACATTAGGCTTCCAGCCCGCATTCCGCTGCGGGCTGGAAGCCCGCGTACCCAGGATCAGTTTCCATCTGCGGCTAAGTTAAGGTTTTTGCCGGTACCAAAAGTTCAGGGCGGCCCGAAGACCGCCCTGACAAGGATTCACTCCTGATCTCAATTAGAAAGCATACTTGAGGGAGAGCGTGGTCATATTGTCGTGGAAGTCGCGCGGCAGCGTCGGGCCGGCAACGTCCTTTTCGTTATAACCGTAATAATTCCAGCCCGCCTTGGCGGCCCAGTTCTTAGCCATCTTCACTTCCAGCGCAAAAATCGGACGGTGGAAGTTGGAGGCCAGGGAACCCAACGGCTGCAAGGGGTTAAACGTCGTCGTATTGCCTTGGCTGCTAACGATGCTGTAGCCCATATTCGCGGATACCCGCGGGATAGGTTTCCACAGGACGGTAGCATCGGCATAGTGGACGCGGTTCGAGTAAATCTCGTACGTCTCGTACAAGTTACCGCCCACCACATTGGCGCCACCATTCACTCCGGCAACCGTATTCCCCACGCAATTCGCGGTTGGCGGTACAGCTCCGGGAGCAGTGATGTCGTAGCAAATAAAGCTGTTCGAGGCGATATTGCTGTAGTTATAGGCAAGGTCAAAACCGAACTTCTCGTTCGGCATGAAGGTAGCGCCGAAACCGACATTGCGGTTGTGGGCGTTGTAATCGACCTCTCCTGTGCCCAGCACCGGGTTCGTGCTGTTGCAAGGAGCCTTTACGAACGCACCCGTAGGATCGCAATCATTGCCACGATTGCGTTGTTCCTGGGCATTCCCCAAAGCTGTCAGGGTGGCCCAGCGGGTCGGCGTGTAAATCAGACGGCCCTTGTATTCCATGGTGCGGCGCGGGTCCGTACGGTATTCCCAGTTATCCGCCGTACCGATATTCAGATCGGCATTGGCCCGCAACTTACTGTTGGGACGCAGCCAGAAGCCAACCAGTCCGGTATCGGTGGAGATAATGGTCTGAGCATTGGTTACCGTGCTCGTGACACCGGTAAGACTGTCCGTGGCATTGACAACCGCGGCATGGTCGTAGCGGTAACCAGCGTGCACGCCAAACATCCGGCTGAAATCATAGTCCGCTTGCAGTAAGTTCCACTTGGAGTTCTGCTGCAGGAAGTTGCTATACATCGTAGCGGTAGCCGCCTGAAGCGTTGAGCCAATCGGAAACAGTACGCAAGCCGTGCTCGAACAACCGGCGGGGGTGGCCACGCCCGAGGCGGGAGGGTTGAAGTTAACGGAGTCCGAGTTAAAGAACGCCGGCGACCGCCAGTTCATGATGTGGAAGGTATCTTTGACGCTGAACTTGTCGGTGACATGATAGGTCACTCCGAGATCAGCGCTGTCCTGAATCCATTTTCCGTTTTGCGGTCCCATGAGCAACTGGTCAAGCGCCCCGCGGGTTACGCCGGTAAAGAATTCATTGTAGTTGGCCGCCATGTCATTGCCGCTGTAGCTGGCGCGACCCGTGACGTCCCATTTCTTATTGTACGATTCCAGACTCAACTGCTCGGTCGGGGTGTGCGTCCGGACGCGATTGGAGCGCGCATACGAAGTGGTCTGGCTGCTCCCGTTCAGCGTCTTGATACAGGAGGCCGTAACCGGCACCGTCTGCATGCAGGTAATCATGGTACTGGGAGGCGTAAAGTCAATTCCCAGGTCGGTCATGGTTCCATTGGGCAGGGTAAAGTAAAGGTTCTGATCGCTGGCCGTGGTATCGCCACGGTACCATTGCAAGATCTCGTCAAAGCTGATCTTGGTATGCTTCAGCGGCCGGTAGTCCACCCCAAACCGGTAATTATCGGTGGTGGTGCTCACGTCGTTTAAGAGCAAGGATTCCTCGCCCTCATGGAGGGTCGAGAACGCCGGGCCTTCGGTCCGATTGCGGGAATAGCCCAGCCGGAACGAGATGGCGGACTCGGGCAGCACCGTCAGATTGAAATCGGACATCCGGTGAGCCAAATCCATGGTATGCGGCGAATAGCCAACGGTAAACGGCGACCCGGCCGGATTCAGCGGATTGGCCAGCAAGTCGTAATCGAAGAAATTACGATCTTGCCGATAGGTGGCGTTAAAGTCGTACAGCTTGTGTTTGGAGGCGCGGACCCGCGCTACCGCATTGGGATCGCCCCAGCCAAAGCTGCTGATGGAAAGATCGTCGAAGATGCCACCGTTGTGATCGGGGGCACGCAACGACAGCGTTTGATCGAGCAGACGACCGCCGGTATGCAGATTGACCAGCGTGTCGTACATGGATTCGTTCGGACAAAGGCCAGCCGAGCTGCGATTAATGGTGCCGAAGGCGCAGGGTACCTGGTCGCCACTCTCGGCGTTGAACCGGTAACCGACTTCAAAATCGCCGGTAGCGAGGTAGTTGCCCAGCTTTTCCGGGGCTGCATCGCCGGTAGTTTGAGCGGCCACGGAGCCCAACAACACCACGCTCATCAACAGCAGGGCCGCTACGGATACACAGACTTTCAATCTCATATGCCACTCCCGCATGACTGGCAGGCGCCGCAGTGAGCGCCTGCAGGTGGAGAATCGGTTGCCGACAGGTTCATTGTGCATGTCTGTCTCTCCCTACGGTTTGAAGAAGACATTGCTGCCGTTCGAACCATGGATGGCCACGTGACACAACGTGCACGCCTGATACTTCTGGGCCTGGTTGTGGGCCGGACCTAAAGGCGCAGGCACCGGATTCGCCAGATTCCCCTTGGCCGTGGGCGTAAACGAAGTCGTATGGCACTGCAAGCACAGCAAATTCACCTGACTCACCTTTAACAAGCGCACATTGACCGAGCCATGCGGCGTGTGGCAGGCGGTGCATCCCGTCGTCTTAACCGGCTCGTGCTCGAATACGAACGGACCCTGCTTATCGGTATGGCACTTATAGCAGACGAGGCTCTGCTCGGGGGTCGTGCGTAAGGAGTGGGCCAGTTGATACGCGCCGTGAACGTTATGGCAATCGGTACATTGCACCAAACCTTCATTCACACGATGGTGGAAGGGCCGGGCAAATTCCGCTTTGACCTGGGTGTGGCAGCGATAGCAAAGCTGCGGTGTCTTTTCGACGAGCAGATGGCTGGTGGCGGCGTGGTGCGGAGAATGGCAATCGATACAGGAGACGCCATTGGTGGAGTGCATCCCGCGCGACCAGTTGCCGTGCTCTTGCGAGTTCTGGTGGCAAGTCAGGCACCGCTGATTAATTTCCTTGGTGCCTACGCCCTTGAACGTAAAAATCTTGGTTTTATCGCCGCCGCCCTCGACGTGCGCGGAACCCGGTCCGTGACACGATTCGCAGCCATGCGCTCCCTTGGTCACCTTGGTTTCCTGGGTGGTAATCCAATGGGGCGAGTCTTGAAATGATTTGTACACCGGGTCGTGACAACCTTGGCAGGTCTGCGACCCTACATACTGACCGGCAGCTTCGCCGGCAGCAGGCTGGGCGGCCTTGGCTTGATCTTGCGGTTTTTGGTCCGCTGCCGCGCCCACGCTAAACAGCAGAACCAGCGCCATCATCGCCAGCCCTATTTGCAACCGCTTCAAACTACGCAAAACGTGCATACCCTAGCTCCTCGGGTAATTCTTAGTAAGGCTTATCCCTAAAATCCACTTGACAAGAAATTCCCAAATGACCTAGCCGCGCTGAGGCGCAACATTCTCATTTCAGGTGAAATTCTTGCCCCATCCCCGTTTGGGCCCTTCCGCGAAACACCTTATCGCTCTCTTACCTTTGCGGCTGGATTGTATCTTACATTCACAGATGATAATGAGGGTAAAATTTTTTGAAACTTTTTGAAACTTTTTTGATCGGCGTTTCGGCGCCCTATGGAGATCAGCGTGCTAAGCGAGAGCCGCAGAGTTGCCGGCCCGCCCCTGGCGGTTCCCCTCCCGTGAGGAATGGAACGCAGTGGACGCTAAGGACGCAGAGGGAAATGGAACCACTTCCACCACGGAGACACGGAGACACGGAGAACACTGAGAATTTCCGGCTTTAAATACCTGAACTCCGTGTCCTCGGTGTCTCCGTGCCTCCGTGGTGGGTTTTGTTTCGCAGCCTCCGCGTCCATTGCGTCCTTTGCGTTCGAAGTTTTCGGAAAGGAACCGCGGCACGCCGGAGCGGCGGGCGAGGTATCAGGCGCGGGCGGCGCGCACCTGGGCGCGGGGCCGGCGCGTGCGCGATAACCCAATCGTGCGAACGCGCTCATAGGCGGAGTGCAGATCGCCGCTCAACAAGTTCACTACCCGCAAACAAGCTTCGCGATGCTCACGGAGGAACTTGAGAAGATCCCGCCGCTTGACGAAGACCACCTGGCAGGAGTCCATGGTCTCGGCGGTAAGTTCGTACGGCCGTCCGGAAAGGACGGAACTGAGGCCCAGCACTTCCCCAGGTCCGGCGGTGCGGACCAATAAGCGCTTACGGCCTTCCGCGCAAACCGAAAGCTTGGCGCGGCCCTCACACAGAACAAAAATTCCGCGAGCCTGGCGGCCTTCATTGAATAGCGCCGTGCCGCGCGGGTAGGCCGTTACTGTCTTGATACTGTCCAGGGCTTGGAGCTCATCCGCCGGCAAATCACAGAACACTCGATCGGATCGAAGTTCACAACGAAAACAACTTGGATGCGTAGCGCTCCCCATGCTTCACAAATACAGCAGGCTCTCCGAGCCAGGCAGTGACCCGAGTCACCGCGAACCGTGATGCTTGTACCAGGAGAAAGAACGTTTCCCGTTTCCCGTCTCCCGTCCCCCGCCCGGCATCTCGCGCAGAGGCGCGGGGGCGCTGAGGTCGTTGGCCAGACGACGGACGGGCAACGCTAGCCCACGTCCCAGTCGACGACCAATGGCATTGCTTATGGCTTTTGGCTTTTGGCTTTTGGCTTATTGCTTGTTGCTTGTTGCTATCTCTAGCCGCTGGCCAGAGTCCGTAAGGCGGCCTTATTGCGGATCACCAGCGTCGAGCCCTTGGTTTGCACAATCTGGCGTTTCTTGAGTTCCGCGAATAAACGCGTAACCGTCTCGCGCGAGGTGCCGATCATTTGAGCAATTTCCTCGTGGGTGAGCGCCAGTTTCAACCGCGGCTCCTGTTTTTGTGCTTCCCCGTTTTTGGAGGTCCACTCCAACAGCAACTTGGCAAGTTTCTCGGCGGCGGAGTGCGACAGGCCCAGACTGCGAATTTCGTGACAGGCGGCGTTGTATTTTTCGCTCAGCTGTTCCGCCACCCGGAAGCAGGCGTCGGAGTGTTCCCGCAGGAAGCGAAGAAAATCCTCGCGTTTCACGAAGTTGACCTGGCAGGGATCAATGGTTTCCGCGGTCAGTTCATAAGGCTTGCCGGAAACGGTGGCGCTCAAGCCCAAAACTTCGCCCGCTTCGGCAATCTTGAGGATCAGGGTCTTGCCATCACTGGAGGAAATGGAAAGCTTCACGCGTCCCTTGCAAAGGACAAAAATGCCCCGTGGAGCCTGGCCTTCCACGAACAGTACCGCCCCTTTGGGATAGGCGGTCGCGTACTTGATGGTTTCAAAGGATTGCAGGGCCGCCGGGGAAAGGTCGCAAAAGACCTTCTCCGCCCGTAGCTTACAGGTGAAACAACTCTCAATGATATCCAACCCGTAAGGTGAGAGCACGCGCACACCCTCCTGTGATCTACATCATACTCTCACCGGGCAAGAAAATCCCGCCGGCGCGGACCGAGCATCCCGGGCGCGAACGGGGTTTGCCCAGCGGAATAGAATAGGTTTCGCCGTACGGTAAGGTGACAAAATGGCAAGATCACTCGCGCCTCGTCTACTGTTCCTTTTCTTCCCCCTCGCGCTCCTGCTCACAACCGCCGGCCACACATCTGGCCCACTCGGCGGAGGATCGAGCGGCTCCGCCCCGGCTTTCGAGTTGCAATCCAGCGCTTTTCCCGCCGGAGGGGAAATTCCCGCCCAGTACACCTGTTCCGGCGCAGGAAAGTCCCCGAAACTTGCGTGGACGAATGTGCCCGGCGGCACCCAGACATTGGTCCTGATTGTGGATGATCCGGACGCGCCCAGTGGTACGTTTACGCATTGGATTCTTTACAACCTCGATCCACGGACCAAGCAGCTCCCGGAAGGCCTACCCAACACGGAACAGGTATTAACGGGAGCGTCGCAGGGACACAATGATTTCGGCCGTCTCGGCTACGGCGGTCCCTGTCCCCCGCCCGGCAAACCACACCGCTACTTTTTCAGGCTGTATGCGCTGAACGCGAAATTGAAGGTTCCAACAGGGGCAGTCCGGCAGGAGATCGAAGGCGTCATGAATGGACATATCATCGGGCAGGCGGTGTGGATGGGAACCTTTAAGCGATAGGTTTCGGAGGTATCGAGAGCGGAAAATTTCAAATTTCAAATTTCAAATTTGAAATTTCCCGTGCGACGCTCTTATTGTGGTGGCTTCATGCCGCGCATGATATCGCCCATATCGAATTTCTGATAGCCTTCCGGAATTTCGAACAGGCTGGCGCTCTGCGGCGCTTCCTTAATATTGGTAAGCTCCAAAATATTGCCATTGCTCATCGCTGTTTTCACGGGGATACCGGATTTCTGGTCGATCCATACGGTACGGTCAGAAGCGGTTTTACCTTTTTCGGTAAACTGCCATTTGTCGCAGGATCGCCCGTCCACAACCTCCGTTCCCGCCTTTCGACAGGTCGTATCCGCCATGCCGAGGCATGGGTTGGCGGCATCATAGGCGCGCCAATCCGGCCGATTTTGGTGACCGGCCAGGTTGCTCAAATCCATGTACATGTGCTGCTCGGGCATAAGCATATAGGCGGCCTTGCCGGCGCTATCGCTGATCATGATCGCTTGGTGCCCCTGCGCATTCATTTCGATGCGGACCTTTTCGCCGCCAAAAAAAACCTTGCCCGTGCTCAAAGGCTGAGCCCCGGTACCGGTCATTTTGACATCGGCGGAAAACTGCGGCGGCTTTTGCGCCAGCAAGGGCAAGCTTAGGAACAGCAGCAGACAGCACCCAATCCATCGTCGCATGATCTTTCTCCTCCCGGAGCAGTCGCGAGACGCGAGTCACGAGTCGCGAGACCAGCCCCATCCTTCGCAACGCGCATCATTACTCTGCTTAGCACGCAAGTGTAGCGCAACCACACGCTGGAAGTCGCCGTTGGTGGGTGACGCGGGATGCAGTCGCGAGACGCGAGTCACGAGACGATCTCCATTATTCGCAACGCGCATCATTACTCTGCTTCGCGCTTGGTTCTACAATAGGTTCGGCCAAAAATTATCGTTCCCACCCCATATTTTTGGTCGTACATAAGTTTTTGAATACTACGCGAGTCGCGAGCCCAGCCCTAGGCCACTCGCGACTCGCGTCTCGCGACTCGTGACTCTACTGCGGGGGTGGTTGATCGGCCGGGGGCGGTCCTTCATGGGGATGGTGGCCGCCGGGACCACCTTTCGCCATGGCATCGTATTTCTTTTGCTGGTCGGCTGTCAGTAGCGGCCGAATCTGTTTCATCGTGCTTTGCCGAATCTCATGGAACTTGGCGTGCATGTCCTCAGGGGAAAGCGAAGTATCCTGATGCAGCGCCTGAAATTTTTTGGCTTGCTCCTGCAAGATAGGCTTGATCTGTGCTTTCTGATCGTCGGTAAGCTTCAAATCGTGGGAAAGATGGTCAAGTTGGACATCGGGATCCATCATGTGACCGCCCGGTCCGCCCCCCGGCCCACGGCCCGGGCCCTGATCGGGAGCCTCCTGCCCAACGACGTTAACGCCAAACGCCAATGCCGCCATCAGCGCGAGATAGAGAAACGCTCGTTTCATAGTTCCAATACTTCCTTTCCATCAACATTCCTAAAGGAGATGCGAATCCCAAACAACAGCGGAGCTGCCGGCTATTCTTTGCCTAGAGATAGCATACGCAGTGAGTCTTCCGGAGAAATAATCTCATCCCGCAGGCAGAGGACGAACCCCACTCCTAACACCAAGGTCCAGAGCCCGACAAAAAAGGCCATCAGGGCCACGAGGGTTGAGTAAAGAAAATCGGAGTTCAGCAGTAACATATTAACGGCACATTTCCCGAACCACTCTATGTAACCCTCAGTTTGCTCCTCGCCGAGTAAAAGATGAGTCAAGCCTTTGCAAAGTTTTGTAAAGAGCCTGTTGATAACCAAGCAGTAACTTGCCGACCGAAGGCGGCAATGATATAAGCGCAGACATGGACTCCCGCATGAGTTTTCATCCCAAAGCCTTCATTCTTATCATTTTGGCTATGCTAAGTGTGGCCGCATTCGCGCAGAACCCAGGGACGTCGCCGGCGGCACCATCCGCGATAAACAATGCGGACGCAGATCCCGGTTTCCTTCATCTGCTGCTGGTTCGGGTTCACCCGTATTTGATAACCCGCACCACGACGCAGGACTGTCTGGTGGTTGAGGGTAACGGCCGCTTTCACCGGGAGTCAGTGGAACAAGCGGAAGAGGGCACCACCACCAAGGCCTTCGAAGGCACAATCAAGCCCGAGGAGTTGAGCCAATTGGCCAACATCCTCGGCAGTGATCAGTTCCGTTCCACCCACTTCGACGCTATGCGGCAAAGGTACAGATTTCGCGACCGGAAGTTCTGGGTTGACGTTTGGCGAAAAGACGGCCAACAAAGCCTTCACTTTCCTGACGAAGAAATTGCCAACAGCTATGGCGAGCGGCTTAAGGCTCTGCAGCAGTGGTGGAAGGCGGTGGAACGGGAAAAAGCAACGGCGACCAAGGATGTTACCGGGTGCAAACTGATTCCTCGTGAAGCCCCTAAACCGGAGACGGCCAGCGTAACCGCGGTGACGCCGACTCCGGACAATACGGGCCTGGGTGCGACCGCGGCTCCAGGGCGGTTCGGGGAGATGCGCCTGTGGCAAGCAGCGGAGTACGCCTATTCGGGAGTGAGCAAAGAGAATTGCATGGTCATCGAGCGGGATGGCAGTTTCCAGCGGGAACAGACCGAACAGGGTCTGAATGGCACCCGCAGCAAGGTATTTGCGGGAAAACTCTCCCTCGCCGAGGTAAACGCTCTGGCCCAGATTGTGGGCACCCAGGAGTTTCGTTCTATCGTTCACCTGATGCCGCCGGAACGGCTGGTTTTGCGCTTGAGCGACCCGGCTATGGCTTTCAACGTCTGGTGGTCGAACGGCCCGGAGCAGGTTTATTTCCCCGATTCCTTATCGCGCAAGCCCTATAAAGATACGGTTGGCGCGCTGATGAAATGGTGGAATCAGGCGGACAAAGAAGGAACCCCAATCGACCAGATGGAGGCCAACAGTTGCCGCCCGCATGCTGACCGGCTGGATGATTTGTTTCCGGCGGCCACACTGGCCTCCGAAAAAACGGTCGCTCCCGATGTCTCCGTCCAACCGTCAGCAGATTTGGCCTTTACCCAGTTCCGGGTTACCAGAGTTCGCGGCTTCTCCTGGTTTGGCTCGATTTTCTGGGGATGGAAAGGGTCGGAACGCATCACTGACTGCATGAAGGTAAACGGAGATGGGCAGGTCCACGCGGAACACCGTCTTGTCTTCCATGGAGAAAACAACACAAAGATATTCGAAGGCAAGCTCAGCCCCCCGGATCTACTCGCCTTGGAGACAATCATGAGTCCCCATGCGATGCGTGACGTTCATGCGGCCGAACGGCTAACCGCGGCGGAACGCAGCCGCTCCCTGGACTTTGAGACTCTGAGCTTCGAAATGCTGCGTAGCCCCACCAAACATAAGCGGGGAATGTTCCGGAATCCCGCGGAATGGCAGCCTCATGAGGCCCTGCTGGCCCCGCTCGTGCAATGGTGGCAAAATGTCACCCCCAAGATTCCCCAGGTCAAAAACGTGACTCCCACCGAGTGCCGGCTGAACAGTACACCTGGAGACGAAAGTACGGGGGCACTCCCTGAAACAAAGCACGCCATCGTCCCAGGCGGGAGTCAACCGCGGCAGAGCGGGGAGACTAGTAGCACTAGTAGCGGGCGATAATTTTGAAATGATATCCAGGCTTTTAGGCGCGAGGGGACGCCAGTAGGTACGCCATTGAGGGTAGCGCCGGCGTCTCGCCGGCTGTCGGTGCGGCCGTCCCGGCCGTACCAGTACATGCAGCAAAACCCTGTGGACGAGACGTCCACAGGACAGCCGGCGAGACGCCGGCGCTACATCTGGCAGCCCGCGTTCCCAGCTTATGCGGAGGGGTTTATGATCTTCGTGCCTGACTTTCCTGTAGCTAGGAAGGGACTTCTGCCGCGTTTGATCGCGCCCCGCTTGATTCTTGTCTTATGGTTGCTGGCTTGCATGCCCGCGGCCTGGGCGCGCCCTTCCGTCTTCCCGGTCAGTGACTATGGCGCCACGGGAGACGGCCACACTGTCGATACCGCCGCCATCCAGCAGGCGATCGATGCCGCGGCTGCGGCCGGAGGCGGCAGCATTACGTTCCGCCCCGGCACCTACCTGACTGGCTCTATTTTTCTCAAATCGCACACCCACTTGCATATCGACCAAGGGGTGGCCTTGATCGGAGTCCATGAGCTGAGCGGCTACCCTTTCCGGCCAACGCGGGTGGCGGGAATCGAAATGAGCTGGCCGTCCGCTTTGCTCAACGTGTATGAGCAAAGCGATGTCAGCATCGAAGGAAAAGGCACGGTCGATGGCGACGGCAAGATCTGGTGGGAGAAGTTCCGCAATACCAAGCCGCCGTACGAGAGCCGGGGGTTGCGCTGGGCGGCCGATTACGCCGCTACGCGCCCGCGGGTGATCCAGATTTTCAAGTCATCCAAGGTCCGCATCGCCGGCCTTACTCTGCGCCGCTCACCCTTCTGGACGGTACATATTTGTTATTCCCAACACGTAACCGTCTCGGGCGTGACCATACGCAATAACGACGCAACGGACGGCAAAGGCTCGAGCACCGATGGCATCGACGTGGACTCCTCGGCGCACGTACTGATTGAGCATGCCGACATCGAAGCCAACGACGATGCGCTATGCCTGAAGGCCGGACGCGATGCCGACGGACTGCGGGTCAATCGGCCGACGGAACATATCGTGATTCGCAACTCGACGATTCGCGCCGGGGCGGCCGGAGTCACCTTCGGCAGTGAAACCTCCGGAGGATTTCGCGATGTCGAGATTTATGGCCTGCATGTTCTGGCGGGCGTGTCTTATGGCGTCTACTTCAAGTCGGCCCACACCCGAGGCGGCTGGACGCGACAGATCCGTATTCACGACTTGAACATGGAAGACGTGCGGGTGCCCCTCTTCATCACCCTGGACTGGAATCCGAAATACAGCTATCCGCGCTTGCCCGAAGGCATCGAGCACGACCTTCCGCCCGGTTTGGAGCGCATCCCGGATTTCTGGCGGACGATGACCGCACCGGTTCCGGCAGACAAGGGACTGCCCCACTTTCGCGATGTGCGCATTGCCCGCGTCCACGCCACCGGCGCTACCAAGGCCTTCTCGGTTTCCGGCTATCTCGACGCACCTTTGGAAGATTTCCGGCTGACCGACGTGGACATCTCCGCGGAGTCCGCCGGCACCATCGAAAATGCCAGGAATTGGACCTTCCGAAACGTCCACGTACATGCTACGGATGGAAGTAAAGTGGCATTTAAGGATTCGACGGAACTTAAGGGACAAGTACAGTGATTTGAAAATTTCAAATTCAAATTTCAAATTTCAAATTTGAAAGGCAGGTCGCGCGAAAGCCGTGGGGAGGGGAAATTGCAAATTACAAATTTGAAATTTGAAATCAGGACAGTCGCCGGAACATTGTTGCTCTTTGTCTTCCTCGTTGGGGCCTTCCCAGCCGCTGGGGGCCAGCTCCATCCCGGCTACAACTATGAGGAGAAGGATGTCCACGCCTACACGTTGCTGGATCCGCTGACACTGGCCAACGGCAAACCGGTTCGCAAAGCGAAAACCTGGTTTAAACAAAGGCGTCCGGAAATCCTGCAATTGTTTGAACAGAACGTGTACGGGCGCACTCCGGCTCAGGCTCGTGTGCCCCTGCGCTACAAAGTGGAAGAGGCCGGCACTCCGGCCCTGAATGGGAGCGCCGTCCGCCGTCAGGTGACGATTTTTTTCACCGCGAAGGGGGAAGCGGGACCGAGGATGCACTTGTTGGTTTATCTGCCGGCCAAAGTGGCAGGGCCGACGCCAGTCATTCTGGGGCTGAACTTCCAAGGCAATCAGACCATCAGTACCGACCCGGGCATTCTCCTCCATGAAACCTGGCTGCGAGATCCCCCGATCGGCTCGCCCAATGATCCGAAGAAACCAGTGACCTACAACCGCGGGATGCCGGCCGAGAGCTCCCGCGGGCGGCAGAGTCAGGAATGGCAACTGGAGGAAGTGATCCGGCGCGGCTATGGGCTGGCCACCGTGTACTACGGAGACATCGAGCCGGATTTTGCCGACGGGATGCAATATGGCATCCGGCCACTCTTCTTAACGGCGGGGCAGACGGAGCCCGCCCCCGATGAATGGGGAGCGGTGGGGGCATGGGCGTGGGGATTGAGCCGTGCGCTGGATTACTTGCTCACCGATCCGCGCATCGATGGGCGGCATATTGCCGTCACCGGGCACTCGCGTTTGGGCAAGACGGCGGATTGGGCGGCCGCGCAGGACACGCGCTTTGCCGCCGTCCTCTCGACCGAATCGGGCAAAGGCGGACAGTCGCTGTACCGGCGCAACTTGGGCGAGAGCATCAGCCACCTGGTCAATCCTTATGGATATTGGTTTTGCCGCAATTTCCGGCAATGGGTGGGACGGGATAGCGAGATTCCGGCCGACGGGAACCTGCTGCTTGCCCTGATCGCTCCCCGGCCGCTTTATGTCGCCAGTGCCGAAGAGGATCGCTGGTCGGATCCCCGCGGGGAGTTCTTGTCCGCGGTAAATGTGGGTGGCGTCTACCAGTTGCTGGGAAAACAGGGGTTGGGAATCGAGCAGATGCCTGCGGTCAACCACGCGATCATGCACACGGTGGCATACCATGTGCGCACAGGAAAGCATGATGTCACGGCCTTCGACTGGCAACAGTATCTGGATTTTCTGGATGCGCAGTGGGGCGCCGGAAAATAATCGGCTCACAAAAAACCAGCGACCGCATAGATCAGTATTCCTTTCGAACGTCTTCTTCGAGCGATTTTCGCGAGCCCCAAAGGCCCCATAGATGATGATAAAGCCGGTCGCCGAGAAGCCTTTTCAACATAAGCTTGCCTTGATATCGCGCGTTCATGAAACCTAACGCGGTCCGGCCGACCGTCAATATCCGATCCAGATCCGCGGGAGTGGTGGACCGCTTGACCATGAATCGGCCCAGTACCTGGGCTTCAAGCCCCACCCGAAACGGCATTTTGGGCGCGGAGGTGTATATACGCGTGTAGCCGGCCGCCAAGCAAGCCTTGATCACCCGCCCGTCCATGCGCCCATACGGCATGGAGATGGCATCGACGGCCATGCCGAGCCTTTGTTGCAATTCCTTCCGGGATACCCCGACTTCTTCTTCCAATTCGAGGTCCGTACACGCCGTGAGAAAGCGATGGCTAAGCCCGTGAGATTGCACTTGGTGTCCGGCCGCGGCAACTTCCCGCAGTTGCGCCCAAGTCATGTAGTCCGGCCGCCGGTCCATCCATCCGACGATGGCGAAAAAGATTGCCCGCACCCGGTGCTCTTGCAGTAACGGAAATGCATAGCGAAACTGCGAAGCGTGGCCGTCATCGAATGTCAGGCGCATAGGGGAATTGCCTTCCGAGCCTGGTTCAAACCGAGCGGTAATCCGAGCGAGATGACTCTCCAGCTGTTGCTCGGTGACACTGTAGGCATAGTCCGAGCGCTCGGGAACGATCACGTGGTAGGTCGGTAGCATCCCCGGTCCTTCGCTTTTGCTTATTTCGCTCAAAACTCTCTCCATGAAAATCTTTGCACAGTGACAAGCATTCAGCAATGAAAACAGCTTAGGCAGCTTGGCAGCGTCTTGTCGCGACTATGGCCCGCGCACCAGCTATCGCCTAGGGCAGGGAATAAAGACCAACCAAAACGCCTTAGCCGCAGATTAACGCAGATGAACGCTGATAAGACATGCCTTACCCCCATGCCGTTCGGGTAAATCCTCCTTGTCTCCGTAACTCCGAGGTGAATAAAGTAGAAGCACAGATGCCTGCCATAGGGAGGTCCTTTCCAAGGATCGGCTCCTCAAGCGTTACTTTTTCGTCAACAACATAGTACCAAGGTTAGCAAACTGTGCATCACTTTGCCGCTTTAGGCGACTTGCCGGCATGCGGGATGGGCTGCCAAGTAAAGCCAGGCAACGTAAGCTGCTGGTTCTGGAGAGGCAAAATCGGAATGAGTTCCGGAAACAGAATTGCTCATTGGGCGATTGGGCCATTTGTCCTTTGGGGAAGTAAGTCTCGTCATGAAGTGCGGGTTCGTTGATCCTGGGAATGCTATCCACTTTAATTTATTACGGTTAAGTGCTATTCCTCTCGCGCTATGGTCGCGCGATAGCGGACAGGCGCGTTACCACGGTCACCTTAGGCAATCCCCCTTAGCTAGAGTACCCAATTCATTGGCCGATGTTGAGAGTAGGTCGTCTTCCCTTTTAGGGAGTACGGCCATTCAACAAATGAATGAGGGCTCCATGCTGCGTCGAACGCTGCTGTTCACGGCATTGGTTTTTGGGTTGATGTCCAGTCGCTCACTAGTCGGCCAAACTTCAGGCGTAAGTGAAGGTGCGTTGGTCACGTCGCACCCATCGGATCGAATCATCAACGCCATCGACGATGAGCAAAGGACTGTGCTTAGCGGCAATCGGCATCCGCTCGCCCGCCCTCAATTCGATCAGGGAGCAGCCCCGGCCGGCCACCGCATGGAGCGGATGATCATGTCTTTGCGGGCCGATGCCAGCCAGCAAACGGCACTCGCGGCGCTGATTGAAGCACAACGTACGCCCGGATCCCCCCAATATCACCAATGGATATCTCCGCAGCGCTATGCGGAATATTTCGGCGCCTCCAGCAATGACCTGCAACAGCTGACCAATTGGCTAGCCAGCCATGGCTTCGCGGTGGAAGCCGTGACCCCGGGCAGCCATTCGATCATCTTCAGCGGAACGGCCATGCAAGTCGAGTCCGCCTTCCATACACCGATCCATATTTATCAAGTCGGCGGTGCGGTGCATTACGCGAACGCCGCGGATCCGGAAATACCGTCGGCCCTGGCGGGGATCGTAGCGGGCATTGTCTCGATGCACGATTTCCCCAGCAAGCCGATGCACACGACAGTCCAAGCCCCCTTGGATCAGGCCAGCACGGGATCACGCATTATGACCCCGGCGGATTTTGCCGTCATCTATGATCTGACGTCGCTACACAGTTCCGGCATCAACGGGAGCGGCCAAACCTTGGCCATCGTGGGTCGAACGGACATCAATCTCTCCGACATCCGGCTCTTCCGTAACACCTATGGGCTGACAGCCAACGATCCCCAGATTGCCCTGAACGGCGCCGACCCCGGCATCGTCAGCGCGGATGAGGAAGCCGAAGCCGATCTGGATGTGGAGTGGGCAGGAGCCGTGGCTCCGGGCGCCACCATCCAGTACGTGATTTCTTCCTCCACCGGGGCCAGTGATGGCGCCTTGCTCTCCGCCGAGTACATCGTAGACAACAACTTAGCCTCGGTAATGAGCATGAGCTTTGGACTCTGTGAGTCCGCCCTGGGCACCACCGAGAACGCATTCTTGAACGACTTGTGGCAGAAGGCCGCGGCGGAAGGAATGACCGTAATCGTGGCTTCCGGAGATAGTGGCGCTGCCGGTTGCGACGCCGCCGGCTCCACGCTGGCCACCGCCGGACTGGCCGTGAATGGCTTAGCCTCCACTCCGTATAACATCAGCGTAGGCGGCACCATGTTCGAGGATGGAGCCGACCCAAGTTTATATTGGTCTTCCACGAATACCTCCACCACGCAGGCTTCGGCTCTGCGCTATATTCCGGAAAGTGTGTGGAACGAGAGTGGCGCAAATGGTTTATGGGCCAGCGGAGGCGGCGTCAGTACGATTTATCCCAAGCCCTCCTGGCAGGTGGCCCAAAATGTTCCCGCGGATGGTCAGCGCGATGTGCCCGATGTGTCCTTGACGGCGGCCGGCCATGACGGCTACCCCATTTACATCAATGGCAGCCTCGCCGTGGTCGGCGGCACCTCGGCCGCGGCCCCGTCGTTCGCCGGCATGATGGCCATGGTCGTGCAGAGTACCAACACCCGGCAAGGAAACGCCAATCCCGTGCTCTACACTCTGGCTACGCGTCAAGAAACCGCAGGCGGGGCCGCCGTCTTTCATAATGTAACCGCCGGCAACAACAGCGTTCCTGGATTAGTGGGGTATAGCGCGCAGACCGGATATGATCTGGCCACCGGACTGGGTTCGGTGGATGCCGGGATGTTAGTGAAGCATTGGGGAGACGCCGCTAGCCCCGCGCCGGAATTTCTGCTGAGCACTTCGGCCAGCGCGGTTTCGGTTATTCCGGGCGCCACCGCCAAACTTACCCTGGGCGTACAAGTCAGCGGAGGATTCAATGCTCCCGTCGTGTTAAGCACCCCTGGACTGCCGCTGGGATTTTATACAAACTTCGCACCCCTCCGTTTTGCGGCGCCGGGGTCCGGGACGAGTACGCTGCAAGTAATTGTGGCCACCACGGTGGCGACGGGCGCCTACAAACTCACCATTGACGCCACAGGCAGCGGCATGACGCAGACCGCGGTGCTGACGGTGAACGTCGTAGCCGCCCCGCCCTTCGCGATCACTCTGGCACCGGCCGCCGTAAGCGTGATTGCCGGACACAAGGCTGTGATCGCGATAAGCACAGCCGCCGGCCCCGGTTTCAATCAAGACATAAGTCTAAGCGCCGGCGCCTTTCCGTCCGGCACCGCCGCGTTCTTGTGGCCCAAAATCATTCTGGCTCCCGGCTCGGGTAGCAGTACTCTAACGCTCTTCGTTCCCGCCAACGCACCGGCGGGCAGTTATACAACCACGATCTCCGCCTTCAATCGGAAGGTTGTAGTGGCGACTGCCGAATTGACGATCACTGTCGTCCCGGCTCCCACATTCTGGCTGAATCCGGCGGCAAGCACGGTCAACATCGTACCGGGATACACCTCCACAGTAGAGGTGAACACCTCGATTAACGGCACTTTTGCCGCGGCGGTAAGCCTGAGTGCCAGCGGACTGCCGGCTGGTGTCACGGCGGCAGTCGCGCCCACCAGCATTGCGGCGCCCGGGTCGGGGATGAGCACGGTGACCTTCACCGCCGCGTCCACCGCCGCCCCAGGCAGCTATTCCGTTGATCTTACGGGCACGGGTGGCGGAGTAATTCAGCAATCTTCGGTGATCCTGATGATCGACAACCCCACGACCTCGGTCCCGCCGCCCCTGTTGTTCTACACCGATCTTGATTCCGGCCCGGCCACCGGCGGGGAAGGCGGAGTCGACGGCGCCTTCCTGTGTCTTTACGGCCAGAACTTCGGCAGTCCGCAGAATGGGGCCACAGTGACGATCGGCGGCGTAGAAGTGGCGTCCTATAAGTACTGGGCAGACGGCGGCTCGCCCTATTCCCCAGGAAGCTATGCCAAAGCTTGTGTTCAAGTAAGTCATCTGACGCCGGCCGGCCTACAGAATGTGCAGCTCACCAACGCCGTCGGCACCAGTAACCTGTTGCCCTTCACCGTCCGCCCAGGCGCGATTCTGTGGGTCGCGGCCGGGGGCAGCGATAAGAACGCCGGTACCCAAGGCAGTCCTTTTGCCAGCATCGTCAAATGCAAGAATGTTTTGCCCGTCGGAGGCATCTGCGTCATCGGAGAAAGCAGCAGCGATTCGCTGGTCTTTTCCAGCGCAAACAACTTGAGTAGCTGCGATGCGCTGAGCGAGAGCGCCTGCATAGGCCTGATTCTTAACACTTCCGGCACGGCCGGTAATCCCAAGGCCATCGTAGCCTACCCGGGGGCCACGGCAACCATCGATATGCACAATGTGTGTCCCAACGACATTTGCGGCCGGCCGCTGGAGACGGGGAACGCTCCCTTATGGAACGCCAGTATCGAATACTGGACCATCGCCGGCCTAACATTTAACGGCAATAGCTTCAGCATCGATATTGAGGTGGGTGGCCACCATCGTTTTATCGATAACGATTTCATGTGCACCGGCGACGCGTGCGACTACAACAGCGGCAACGGCGGCGGACTTCATGCGGGGGGATGGCCGGGCAGCAATTCGGAAGGCAACGGCGCCGTCACCTACTTGGCCATCTTCGGAAACCGCATTCATGACGTGGGCTGCCATGAGGACCCGGATTATGCAAACTCCCAGCATCCCTGCAACTGGCATACGGTAAGTGGAGCCTTTACCAGTTCGGGAATTACGGTGACATTCGTGGATGCGAGTTCCGCCCACCAGGGCCAGGTAGTTCAGGTAGCCGGTCAAACGCGAATGATTATCTTCGGCAGTTGTCACGGTTCCGGTACGCTTACCTGCACCATCGACACACCGTTTTCGCCGGAAGTCTCGGCAAGCAGTTTCCAATACCGGGTGAACCGCCACAGTAAGCTGTACCATAACGTCTATTTCAGCACAAACACCAACCATGTGTGGTTTGCCTGGAACGACATTAACGGCAACGGCAATGGATGCCGGGGATTGCAATTCAATTCGACTGACGGCAATCCGCAATACGACCTGCACATATACGACAATGCCATCCATGAGACGGTCTGTGACGGCATCAATTTCGCCTCGGTCGATCCGTCCAAGGGCGTGGTGGAAGCCTATAACAATCTGATCTATAACGCCGGCAACGGTCCCGATCCTGGCGACGGCGCCGCCAACTACACCTGCACTTACAACGCGGGCGGAGGCGACGCCATTACCTCAGGGAGCGGTGACATTCGGATCTACAACAATACCCTGTACAACTGCGGGAACAACCCCTGGGCCGAGTATCCCAGCGATCGCGGCGCCATTGCCAGCAATACCGGATGGGCTCCCAATTTGCGTCTGGTCTTGACGAATAACGTGATCGACCAACCGTCCCTCATCCCCTATCAGAGCAAAGCGAGCAACGGAACCCTTACGGGCTCGTTCAACGATTGTTACGGCAGTGGCATTCCCTGTCCGGCAACATTCGGAATTTCGAATTTTGATTTTGATCCCAAATTCGTGAACCCGATCGCGGATAACTTTCACCTGCAAAAGGGCAGTCCCGCCTCATTGATCAGCACCTCGACCCCCGCCAATGAGTGCAATCTGGATGGGCTGCTGCAGGGCCCGCTACACTCGCTCGGCGCCTATTAACGCTGCGGGCCAGGAGCCCGGTATCGCTTCGACCGCCGGACTCCTGGCCTTCCCGTTCCTTCTCGCTTCCCGCCTTGTTAGGCGCTACGCTTTGCCGCGTCATTGAACGGATGGAGGAAACATCCGATAATAGACTTCGACTGCTCGCCGGCCGAGGCTACTGCCCCCGAATTTGGCTTGGCTGGATTCCATCAAGCAACCCATTCAGGAGCAGTGGAGGACAGCAATGAATCGGTTGGTTCTTCTCCTGGTTTTGACCATGGTCACCGTTCCCCTGGCCGGACGATCCGCGGTTCCCCGGCTCTTCTATTCGGATATCGATTCGGGGCCGGCCACCGGAGGCGAAGGGGGAAAGGACGGGGCTTTCGTATGTGTATACGGCGAGAATTTCGGGGAGGAGCGCGGCCATTCCACGATCCGCATCGGAGGAGTGCCCGCAGCGGCTTATCCGCTGTGGACCGACACGCGTTCGCCCTATCAGGCCGCGTATTATGCTAAGGCATGCGCCCAAATCGATCACCGGACCCCGGCGGGCAAGCTCATCCTCCAGCTAATCAGTTCCGCCGGCACGAGCAATCCACTTCCCTTCACCGTACGTCCCGGCCGGATATTCTTTGTAGCCCCGAAGGGGGATGATCACAAAGGCGATGGCTCCAGCGAAAAGCCGTGGCAGACCATCCGGCAGTGCAAGAACAAACTGGCGCCCGGCGATATTTGCTATGCCAAAGACGGTTCCGTCCTCCGCCAAGTTGAGAACTATAAGGCAGGGTTGGTGCTGAATAGCTCGGGCAAGGAAGGAGAACCCAAGGCCATCGTGGCCTATCCCGGCGCGGCCGTTTCCGTGGACATGAGCGCTTCCCCCTACGGCCGGGGTTTGGAGTCGTACCTGGACGGCCATTCGGTCGAGTATTGGACCATTGCCGGCCTTAGCTTCAACGCAGATTCGTTTGCCGTGGAGTTTAACCGGGGCGGACACATACGATTCGTGGATAACGAGGTCATGTGTAAAGGGCCGCACTGCAACGGACCAAGTGCGGGATTCCACACGGCCGGCTACCCCGGCAATCATGGCGATGATTCCGGCTCGGTTGCCTATCTATCGATCTACGGAAATCGTATCCATGACGTCGGCGGTCCCCGGCCCAGCAAGCAGTACCATAACGTCTATTTCAGTACCAATACGAATCACGTCTGGTTTGCCTGGAACTCCGTGAATGGCAATGGCAAGGCGTGCCGCGGCATACAGTTCAACTCCACCGGAGGCCAGCCGCAATTCGACCTGCATCTGCACGACAATGTCATTCACGATACCGTCTGCGATGGCATCAACTTCGCCTCCGTCGATCCTTCGCGAGGAACAGTGGAGGCTTATAACAACGTCATTTACAATGCCGGAACCGGGCCCGACCCGAGAGATGGCGCCTCCAACTACACCTGCATTTACAGCCCAGGCGGAGGGGATGCCAAGGGACCCGGCGGTCACGGAACGATCCAGATTTACAACAATACGCTCTTTAACTGCGGCAACCATCCTGCACCTAAGTATGCCGGCGATTGCGGCGCCATCATCGCGGCTCGGGGCTGGAGCCCCAATCTCCAACTCGAGTTGACCAACAACATTATCGAGCAACCGCCACGAGTCCCCTACCTGGGCCTGTCGTCCAGTGGAAATATTAGCGGCTCACACAACGATTGTTATGGAGCCAAGGGGGGGTGCCCCAAGCAGTTTTCCGAGAGTTTGAATGTGGATCCGGGCTTTGTGAATCTCAGCGGAGGAGATTTCCGGCTTTCCGCCGGCAGCCCATTACGAGGAAAGGGAAAGAGCGCGCCGGTACCAGCGTCCGGGCACGATGAGAACGGGCGCGGAGCAGCACCTTCGATTGGCGCTTATGAGTAAAAAAACGAAGGCACGATCGGTTAGAGACGAACCGCGGTAACGACAAACCTGGGTTCGCGAGTCACCCTGATATCCTTGAACCCCGTAGCTTCCAAAGCCCGCCTTATTCCCTTTTCCGTCTGCATGCTCTGCATCCGGGAACGGTTTAGCGGGTAGCGAAAAAGCTTACCCGTAAAGCGGAAAAACAGGCTGTTGACCGCGACATAGGCGAGAAAAATAAAGCCCCGCAACTGTCGTTCTTCGCGCACACGCTGCCGCCACATGGAGGGGGGATGTAAGGTAAGCCAGACAAAACCGCCCGGGCTCAGGACGCGATGAATCTCCGCCAAAGCGACGGGGATATTCGTATAAGGCAGGCTCACCCGCGACATTACGGCATCGAATTCGCCATCCTGAAAGGGCAGACTCTCGGCCGTACCGCACACCAATTCGATCCCGGGAAAACGATTGCGCCCGTGCTCAATCGCCTCGCGGTCGGGATCCAGGCCGACCCGGCGAAGTTCAGCCCCAGAGGGCATGGCGATCAAGCTCTGGCCGATCCCGCACCCAACATCAAGGAGGGAGCGGCATGATTTCGGCAACAGCGGCAAACTGTAATGCGGATCGGCCGGATTCAGCGCGATCTCCAGTTCGGCTTCGTGGTAGGCAATCGACATGATGGTCTGTCCTGGCGTATTTTTCCAGCTTCGCGAAAAGCCATCTCCCGAGATCTATTGTACGGCGAGAAAGCGACGGCCGGGAGTCGGTTTCCGCCGCGTACTATACTTGAGAATGAGTATGAGGTCAGGTCCTTTAAATCTTGTCTTGCTGACAGAAATGTTCCCGCCCCATGCGGGCGGCTCTCGCTATTATTACTACAACTTGATGAGGCGTATCGCCGCCATGGACTGCGACGTGACGGTACTGACCAAGAAGGTTCCCGGCTGGGAAGACTTCGACCGGCGGGAACAAACCGCCACCTTTCACATTCGGCGGCAATTCAAGCCCATTTCGGAAACGACCTACCCGATCCCCCTCAAAATTGCCATCCTGCTTGCGGGCGGGCTATGCTCGTCGCTTTCTATCGCCAGCACTTCCGCGCTGCGACGGGCCAACGTTCTTCACTGCGGCGATTTATATCCCCAGGGCACGCAAGGACTGCTGCTCAAAAAAGCGTTTGGCCTGCCGTTTGTCGCCTATGCGCATGGGGAAGAAATCACCCTACACGGGTCCTACCGCTACCAGCCGAAACTGCGGGACCTGATCTATCAGAGTGCCGACGCCGTCGTGGCCAACAGTGACTTCTCCGTAGAGCAATTGCGGCAAATCGGCATCGACCGCGCCAAAATCCACAAGATCACCCCCGGCCTGGATACGGCAGTTTTTTATCCCGCTCCGGCGGACCCGGAGTTGCGCGATCGTTACGGCCTCAACGACCATCTCACCCTGCTAACGGTAGGCCGGCTGGTGCCCCGTAAAGCCCAGGACCAGGTCATCCACGCACTCGCGGAGTTAGGCGGCGAAGCGGCCGGCGTGAAATATCTGATCGTAGGAGTGGGGCCAGAGGAGCCCAAACTGCGGCAGTTGGCGGCGGATTTACAAGTGTCCAGCCAGGTGATCTTCGCCGGCTATGTGCCGGATGCGGAACTCAACCGTTACTACAATCTGGCGGACGTTTTTGTCATGCCGAACCGGGTGGTCGCCGGCGACCTGGAAGGTTTCGGCATGGTATTTCTGGAAGCCAACGCCGCCGGCAAGCCGGTGGTGGCTGGACGCTCGGGAGGCGCCGGCGAAGCTGTCGAACACGGCAAGACCGGCCTTTTGGTTGATCCTGAAGACAGGGGCCAACTCTTGTGCGCGCTGCGGACATTGATCAAGAGTCCCGAAGTGCGGCGCCAAATGGGCGCCCAAGGGCTGCAGCGGGTGTGCGCGGAATTCGACTGGAACTCACGCGCCCAGCGCCTGCAAGAAATCAGTGGCGAGGTTGTCCGCCGGCGGCCTTCCCGGTAATCACGGCAGCGTTGGGTTCGGCCGCAGGTCGCTTCGGACAGGTCTGGCGGAGGACTCTTTTGACAGCGCACACCTTATGGATGATGTAAAGAACTCCCTCGTGACACGATTATGTAACCATCTCAATTTCCGGATCGGAACATATTCCAAACGAGCGCGTTGCCATGGACTGGCTTTGATGAACCGCTCGAATTTCGCAATCGTCATCTGATTCAGTCCACCTTCGACTTCACAGAATCGCATCGCTCCATCCGCCTTGAACTCCGAGCGCCAACGGATCAGGGACCGCTCGGTCATAAGAACGTGCGCCCAAGGAAAAACGCTAAACAGATGGCCCCCATAGGGATGCAGCCAGATAGGACCGAATGACATCAACACAATACCACCAGGCTTCAGGAGCCGGTGCATCTCAAGCAGCACCGCCTCGGGATGGTCGAAGTGTTCGAACGCATTTAGGGAAAGAATGACATCAGCCTGCTCATTTGTACTGGTTACGAAAACACAGTTTTCAATTCCCCCAAGCCTCCGTCTTGCCAGGTTCAAGATAGATTCCCGGTTATCCAGGCCAATAACACGCGATGCTCCGCTTCGAGCGATCTCGATTGCCTCTCGACCCTCACCGCAACCAAAGTCGATCACAGTTTTGCCGGCAATGGCTTCCCAGATAGAAGGGCCTAATAGCGTTTCCAGTTTGGAATGGGTGTCGGGATAGACCTCCGTGTCGCCACGCTGTTCCGCGGGAGGATATGCACACCGTAAAAAATAGTAGCCCAATCGACCGCCTAGTACCCCCATCATGTCCTCCGTCCCGTCTTCTATGGTAGCCCGCGGCCCCGTATCTACCCCCAACTGATCTTCCTTTCGGTCAGAACGGCATTGGTAGGCCTCCAAGCCTGGTCTGCACCCTCAATATCTCCTGCGAATCTCCCCGACCCTATCCTCCACATCCGAATCCATCAGAATACTCAGGCCTTGGCTCCCCAGCCGCCGGGTTGCGGAAGCGCTGCGCCAGCAGGCATGAGGTAATGGTGCAGACATCCTGCGGGGAAAACTGCCGAAAGCGAGGCGCCAGCTTCAGGTGCGGCAAATCCCGCATTGCGCCCGCATCCACCTTGCCATCCTGCCTGACGATCCTCAAGCCGCATTCTTCCAGCAGCGACAGATACTCGGAATGGCGCAGCCGGTTCTGATAACGGATGCTGTTTATATAGGTCAGGCGAAATACCCAGTCACTAAGGGTCAGAAAGTTGATACGCGAGATGCTCGAATCGTTGTGCTGCCAATGATCCGAGTTGTCCACCACGTGCAGCATCTTCCCTTCCGGCTTGAGAATGCGCCGCCCCTCCTTGAGAATCGCGGCAATGATCTCCCGGGGAATATGTTCCAGCACGGCATTCGAGAATACGACATCCAAACTTTCCTCCGGCATCGGTAGCGAACGGCAATCGCAAGGGGCCAGGTAGGATAAGCGGAAACGCTGGAGAATAGCGTCGAGACTCGCCTGCTCATCGTAGGCCAAGGCGGACTGAAACTCTTCATTCGACAAACGCAGCGCCTGCGTAATTGTCTCCCGTTTTCGCTGCATGCTTTGAACCGCCGCTTTGAACGTATTCTTGTCGAGGAGCCGGCGCAGGTCAGTCAAATAGACAATCTCCGCTCCGGAAAGATAGTGGAGAAGGGGAATCAAAGGCTCCCAGCCTGACCCGATCTCCAGGACCTTTCGTCCCCGGCAAGGACCGAGCCATTGGATCTGCAGGAGACCCAACTCTATGGTGAAGTCATTCTCCGCCAGGTCGGAGCGGTAAGGACTCACCTTCCGCTTGATGTCGCGCATCAAGCGCGGGAGGGGCATAGTACCCTTTACGCTGTCGAGAATACACTTGGACCACCATCGATGCCACATGTTGTCAGTCCTCCAAGCTATCTGAAGACGCCTGATCCAAGGGCCGGAAGTATCCACCCGATTCCGCCGGGAAAGCCGCAGGAGTTCAACAACCCGCGATATGCCGTTTCCACTCGTGCTGCATCGGAACAATACGGTACAGTTGTCTGTCGCTTTTTACTTTTCGGTCGCGGCCCGCGTCCTTTGCGGGGCCGGAACGTTAATCGAGAATCCCGAACCGCGGCACGAGATGGCCAACGGTGTGCGGCGGGCGCGTGCGGAATTCGACTGGAACTCGCGCGCCCAGCGCCTGAAGGCAATCAGTGACAATATGGCAGACCTTCAGCGCGATTACCGGTTCCCCTGCCCAGCCGCTTCCGCATCGGCACTCACGGGAAAAAGTCCCTTTCTCCCCGTAAGCTTCATGCGTGCAAGCCCCAGCCCATCGCCCGCTTCAAGCAGGACCAGCATGGCGCGGAAGACCCGCAGAGCTGCGCCGAATTTCTTATTCCGCCGGCAAAGAAGACTATACCAGTATAAATACTGCGCCCACTGTAGCCGAAAGCTGTGGCCGGCCAGGGACTCGAAAGTTTTTTTCATCCGCTTAGTAAAGCGGCGATCACAAATCTCGTCTTCGGCGAGAAACATGTGATAGTCTACGCGCGAGAAAATGCCCCGTTCCTCCCGATTTAAAGGGGTCCGGACATCCAGGTTGCCGGCAGCCCGCAAGTCCTCCAGCATTTCCGGGAAAAAACTGAACCACGCCATGAGTCCCGCCCGTTGCAGGTAGGCTTGGCGCAGGGCAGCGGGGGAGAGTTCGGCAGGACGCGAGGAGCGGGGGAGATAATCCTCCAGCGGAAGATCGCCACGCACTTGCCGTATGATCATTCTGTTATAGGTTCGCCATTTGCTGGTGTTCTGCTCGGGGGTAAAGCGGTCGTTCGCGGTGCCCCGCAGACCCTCATGCTGTCCGTAATAAAACGTCGGCTTGTCCACGCGCACGGCTTTACATACCCGGCTCACGCGTAATGCCATGTCATAATCCTGCGAACGGATGAGCTTGGGATTGAACAGCCCCACCTGCCGTTGCAGAGACGCTCGCACCAGCATGGCGGAGCCGCCAATAAAACAGCCGTACCTGAGCAGTGCGTAGAATAGGTCGCAGTCCTCGAAACTAGGCAATTCCAGACGCTCAGCTTGAAGCGGGTCGGGAATGCCATCGCTCGGTGCGTCGGCTTTCATATAAGTGCTGAAGGTCATGCCCAGATCCGGGTCCGCTTCCAGCGGTGCCACCATGCGCTCCAGCGCCTGCGGCATGGCAATGTTGTCGTCGTCCAGGGTCCAGATATAGTCCCCCGTCACCGCCTCCAGTCCCACATTCAGCGCGCTCGATTTGCCCCCGTTCGGCTTGTGCAGATATTTGATCCGGTCGCCGAAGGAGCGCAGCACCTCCGCCGTGCCATCCGTGCTGCCATCGTCAATCACGATGATTTCATGCGGCGGCACCGTCTGTGCAAACAGGCTCTCCAGACAACGGGGAAGAAACTCCGCCCGATTATAAGTTGGAATCAAGACCGAGATCTTGGCATTCATGACAGATACTCCACCTTTTGTTCTGAAAGTCACGGGCTAGTCCAGGGCAAAGCGACTCAGCCGCAGCACCCACGCTCTGGTTGCAAGCAGTAATCGCCGCATGTCTCTCGGCACCCACTCGAGCGATGTGACTCTAGACACCACCGCTCTGGATATCCGCTTGCTCAACCTTTGTCTTAGGATTGCCCGATGATCCCTCTGCGACTCAATGCAAATGACAGGCCGGGCGGTCAGGTTAGCGATGGCCTGGGCGGATGCGGCGGAACTTTCGATGAAAAAGTCGGCCTCCGGATGGGCTTGGAAGGCACTCGCCTTGTATGCGGCATGGCCTTGGGAAGCTATGCGCGCCGCCTTGCTCGGCAAATCCCACATCGTGAGTTCACGGTACTTGATGCCGTGCAGCTGAAGCCACCGCTCGGTTTGCGGTCGGTACTTTTCCAGGCGGCAGGTTACAAGAGTACCGATTTCCCGTGTGGGGCGGAGCAACGGCCTTGCGGTCTCGATAAAATGTAGATACCGCGGACCATCGTCATTCTCCTCCTCAGATGGATCTACGCACAAAACGCCATCGATGTCGACGCATGCCCGGGAAAGCATCGGGGTATGCATCAGATTCCATGCGAATACTCTGGGCAAAGGACATACTTCGAAAGCAATATCCACTTTGCCGACTGAATCATCGGCTGCATAGATGGCGACGTAGACAACCTTATCTCGAAGCCCAGCTGCTTCAATCTTCGCGCGGGTGCGTTGCATCTCCTGTCCGAGCCCCACACTGTCATCAACCACTGCAATTCTGCGTGCGTTGTTAACAGTTACTTGACGGTCAAGTGGAAGTCTCGGCCCATGCGAGAAAAGACGCCCCTCGATTACCCCCTGAAGGTCGGTCAACGGAAGATTCAGATGAAGGGCAAGCGCCGTGGCAGGCAAGAGACCACTTCGTGGGATACCCGCGATGATGTCGACATCAGCCGGAATCTTTGACAAGTTCCGCGCAATACAGGCATCAAGATCGGAAAAGCTACGATAGTTCACAGAATTCTCCGGGAGGCAGCTCAGCGGCACTCGGCCGGCCAGCTGTACACTGCTTGCCCCAAGACCTTCGGGATACCACCCGTATATGCAAGATGTCGTGGGCGTAGATGCGCAAAGTTAATGCCATAGGATAGACGATGCTGCCTGGTGATTGGAGCCAGGCCATCGCTAGACTCATAATGGGCCTATACAGTCGGCTCCAACGACCAGTCTTGCTGGACAACAATGAGACTGTTGGGAGGCAAACGACCGTTCCCATAAAAATCCGAGGCTAACACGTTCAAGCGGTAAGCGTCTTCTATACTGTCGACCTCAACGCCACCCAACAGTATGCCCAGATTTATCCTGTACTGGCCAGGGCAAAGAGCGAGGCTGGGAATGCGGCAGGTCAGGCAATAGGATCCTTCCCCTGCAGCATACAATGGTTCACAAAACGTGGTATGGGCCAGGAATATCCGCTGGCCTAAAAGATTCTCTACCGCAAAGCCCCCGCCCACCAGGTCTGGCTTTTCTAACCGGAACAACAACCGCAATACCAGCGAAGCCCCAATTTGCACTCCGCCACGCACCGGTTCATTGTTGTCCGTCTGTACATGAAGCGTCGTAATGAGAGAACGGTGTTCCGAGCTTTTGCGCCGTGCCGATCTAAGGTCTATGACATCGGAGGTAGAGTCCCTGCCGGAGGTCTGCGCGCCGCGAACGTACTCTTGAATGGCCTCATTGGTACGGCCCTCGAAGATGACACGCCCATGTTCCAGCACGACACCCCGGTTGCACAAATTCTCTATCGCCGCCATGTTATGGGAAACAAATAGGACGGTCCGCCCCTGCCGGCTAACCTCGCCCATCTTCCCCAGACACTTCCTCTGGAAAGTGATGTCGCCGACCGCCAGCACCTCATCGACAACCAGGATTTCCGGTTCCAAATGGGCGGCAACGGCAAAAGCCAAGCGCACATACATACCACTGGAGTAACGCTTGACCGGGGTCTCCAAAAATCGTTCAATTTCGGAAAAGGCTACGATTTCGTCAAATTTCGACCGGATCTCGTGCTTCTTCATCCCCAGCATGGCGCCATTGAGAAAGATGTTCTCGCGACCAGTCAACTCCGGGTGAAAGCCGGTTCCCACTTCCAGCAGACTGGCAATGCGCCCGCGCAAAACCACATGGCCGGCAGTCGGTTCGGTAATCCGCGACAGGACTTTTAACAGGGTACTCTTGCCGGCGCCATTGCTACCGATAACGCCTACCACATCCCCCTGCTCCACCTGCAGATTGACATCTCGCAGCGCCCAGAAGAAATTATCACCCGTCGGTTTGGCCATAGTGCGCCGCAGGTGACGAAGTGGGTGCCTCAGCGTGTCTCCCAAGGCCTCGCCCAAGGTACTCAGTTTCGCATCCGGCCGGGCCCGCAAATACCGCTTAGAAATACCGCTGATCTCAATGATTCCCATGCTTAGATGATGTCCGCAAACTTGAGTTCCATGCGACGAAAGACCAGGAGCCCTCCCACCAGTGTAACGGCGGCGCTGGCCAGTGAAATGGCTATGAGCTTTTGATCTACCGCGGTTCCCAGCAATGCGTGACGGAAGCCCAACACCATCCCAGTCATCGGATTCAGCGCCAGGTAGGGACGATAGCGCGCCGGGAGGTAAGAGATGGGATAAATGACCGGGGTCACAAACATCCCCATCTGAACCACAAAAGGAACCATATATTTCACGTCCCGATAGGCCACATTCACGGCCGAGAGCAGGAATCCCAGTCCTGCGGCAGCAGCGATGCTTCCGCCCACATACAGCGGCAGCAACCATAGCGCTCGGCTCAGCGGGCAGTGATAATAGCACATCAATGCAAATGCCAAAACAAGCCCAATCGCCAAGTCTAAAAGCAGGGCGCCGATCGCGCCCAGCGGGATAAAGACCCGCGGAAAATATATTTTGGAGACCAAGGTTTGATTCGTGATTAAGCTATTGCTCGACAGGCTGATGGCGTTGGAAAAAAAAGTCCACGGAAGCAGCCCCACAAAGGCGAAGAGTTGATAGGGAGGGCCATCGCTGGCAACCCTGGCCATGCGATTGAAGAAAAATGTAAAAATCGCCATAGCGATCAGCGGTTGCAGGACTGCCCACAGGCCGCCCAGCAAGGTCTGGCGATATCGGATCTTGATATCCCGCCACACCAAGACCCGCAGCACATCGCGGTAGTGCCAGATTTCACGAAAGGCCACCGGTTGCCAACCATGCCGGGGCTCAATAACCAATTCGCTGAATAGCGCCGGGCTTGCGTTTACCATTGCCAACCTGAATTCTCTAAATTGCTATCCGACGCGACTTACAAAGGCTCTGCGACTTACAAAGGCTCCACGCGCCTCCCGGTTCCATGCTGGCCGCGCCACGCAGCTGGGCATGCCAGAACCTCCGGCAACTCCATGCTCCCATACCACCGCTGATTAAAATTGGTTGAGGAACATTTCGAGCCGGAATCACTAACCCTTGCCGGCTCTGGCCGTGTACACATCGTGGTCGTAGTAATTTTTGGAAAGATGTTGATCGCCGTTCCACACCACTCCAATGACCTTCTTCGGGTCAATCTGGCCAATGGCCTTCAAAACGGCCGCCTGTGGCGTATACAGAGCGCGCACCACCACCAGGACGCCATCGCACTGGGCTGAGATCAGGTCAAAATCGGCCACTATCCCCACGGGCAAAGAATCCACCAGCACGAGCTTGAAGCTCTCGCTGGCCCAGCGCATAAAATGTGCCCAGCGGTCGGTTGAAAATAGCTCCACCGAGGCGGTGTCGCCATCTCCGGCGCCCATCACATATAGATTGGGTATGTCGGTCCCGACCATGGCATCTTCGTACGAGGCCGTGCCTTTCAGCACTTCGGCCAATCCGACATGGGGTAACTTGCCAATCAAATCCGTCAAGGCATGGGTACGCAAGTCGGCATCGATCAGCAGAACGGGCGTATCTTGAAGTTCGGCCGTGCAGCATGCCAGATTGAACGCCGTTAGCGTCTTGCCGTCAGATGGAACAGCGCTGGTAACGACTACCGAACTAATCGCCCGGCCATTTTGTAGCTTCGTCAGCGCTGTCCGAAGACTCTTGTAGGCATCTGTCGCCGGAGCCATGGAGCTCCGCCCGCCCCTGATCACAAGCGGGTTGTCGCCGTTTTTGGGCAATTCAATTTTGGGACGATTCGCAAGCCTGAACGCGGCAATTCCTTCCACTGTTTCGGAACCGTTTCGAGCACGAACAGGAGTCGGCGCTTGCTCGTGCAACGACGGACTGACAGGCATGGGGTCTAAATTCCGTGGACCCGCCGTCATGTTCGTATACTCAGTCGTTGCATAAACCTTCTCGCTAGCTCTCTTCATAGAAATTTTACCCTTTACATATTACATATAGAAAAGTTATTTTATCACAAAAATATAGGCATAGTCAATCAAACTATGCCGGATTCCAGTGGTTCCGCGACGGTATACGCAGTCATAAACCAGTCCCGGTCCCGGGAGTTTCCGTTCTGGAACCACGTCCTGCCGCAAGCAAGGCACTGGCCCGGGCCAGACCATAAACGATGTACAGTGCCGTGAACGGGAGCAGGTTGGACCAAAACTCCCTGCCACGTACTCCCCGCAGCTTGCGAATTCCGCATCCCAGGGAAACGGCGATCATGCCGGACGATGCCATGATCAGCAGGATGTACTGCCGGAAAAACAGAGCCATGGCCAAGCCGGCCAGCCCCGCCCCACAACAACCCAGGGTATAGAGGGCGAACGCCACCGCCCGCAGATGGGCCCCCGACTTCCTGTTCTTCGCGAACACTCTGGCGACATGGGTTCCGTGCCAGCGATGCTTGCGATAAAACTGTGCCAGCGTTTGTGGCGTGCCCAGATGGGTCACGGCCAGCTCCACCGCGGCGCGAACCGGCAATCCCGCGTTGCGCGCCCGTAGGCAAAACTCGCAGTCCTCGCTGGTCGCCAGAGCCTCGTTGAATCCCCCGAGCTGACAAAAGGTGGAGCGGCGGATCAGTAAATCACCGGAAGGGACGTAGGCAACATCGCCGTCCACCGGGGCATGCCCGATCCCGTACCAGGCCCGCCCCACCCAGCTGGAATCCGCCGGAATGGCGTAACGGCTCCCTACAATGCGCTCCGATTGGCCATCGAGGTGCGCGAGCGCCCTTTCCAGCCACTCCGGAGAAGCCAAACAATCCGCATCCAGAAAAGCCAGGATCTCTCCCCTGGCCTCGGCGGCGGCCAGATTTCGCAAGGCGGAGATGTTCACCCCAGCCTTTTGCAGCACGCGAAGCCGCAGCCGCTCGGAGAAACCGGCCACGACTTTCAGAGTCCGGTCGGTCGAGCCATTGTCGACAACAAGCACTTCAAGACTTTTCCGGGAGAGGGTGGACTGGGCCAGCGCATCAAGGCACCGGCCTATCACGGCCTCTTCATTCAAGACCGGAATAATCACCGACACGCGCAGCGTGCCCGCCTCCGCGGCTTTCCCGTTCCCGAGTTCGACCACTCGCGTTTGCTCCATGCGCCCTAACCGGCCTGCCGCACCGCGTCCTGGTAAACATTCAGGTATGCACGGGCCATGCCCTCGGCGGAAAATTGCTCACGCACCAGCGAATGACCATTCTTCCCCAGAGTATTCCGCAGCTGCGCATCGTCCAGCAAGCGGCTAAGGGCACTCTCCAGACCGGAGCCATCGCGAGGCTCGACCAGTAGTCCGGTTTCACCTTCCCGGACGATTGCCGGGATGGCGCCAACCCGGCTGGCCACCAAAGCTTTGCCCGCCGCCCAAGCTTCCAGCACGACCACCGGCAGTCCCTCGAAAAACGATGGTAGAACGACGATATCCAGCGCCGCGTAGACTGCGGCCATATCGTCACGCCGGCCGGTGAAGATAACATTTTCGTTGATTCTCATGGCCTCGGCCGCCCCCTGCAAGGACTGCCGCAAAGGCCCATCCCCGATCACGAAGAACACCACGTTGGCATGCTTTTCGAGCAACCGCCGGGCGGTTGCAAGCAGAATCGCGTGTCCTTTGCCTTCCGTCAGCCGCCCCACAACCCCCACGGCCAGCCTGCCGGCCTTTGTCGCTTCTAGATCGGCACTGGCCGCGACCGAGGCGAACCGCTCGACCTCCACGCCATTGGCAATCACCGCAAGCCTCTCCGGCAGCACCCCGGCTTTCCGCAACGGTTCCACCAGCAGCGGCGAGACCGCAATCACCCGCCGGAAGCGACGTAACAGAAAGCTCTCCAATGCGGCATACATCGATTTGCGTAAACGCGCCCCCCAGGTGGCAAATCGGGAGTGGTAGCCGTGGCAGGTCGCCACCAGCGCCCACGGCCCCTTCCGGGCCGCCAGATATCCGTAGATATGCGCTTTGTAACCGTGGGTATGCAGCACTTCATAATCGCCCCGCCGCAGCAATTCGCGAATGGAGTCTATCGTCTTGCGGTCGAAACGTCCCTGGCACGGAATAATCTCCACCGTAACGCCCTGCTGCCGCGCAACCTGTGCGACTTCGAGATTGGGACGATGGGCGTTGTGGAAAGCAGCGAGCACACTGTGCGCCCCCAGCGCTTCGAGTTGACGGGAGAGATTGACGACGACGGCCTCGGCTCCGTAGTAGCCGCCACTGCTGATGAGCTGTAATACTCTCATGATCGGTTTGCCGGCGATTTCCCGGCCGGCGGACCTGTCTCTCTCCTTTTCCCGCAAGATCGCGCCGTCCACTCGCGGCCTCAGGCCAGCGGGAAGCCGGACAGCCGGCCTTCAAATTCGACAAGCGAAACATGGGCGCCATCGAGGAAGCGGGGCAGCAGGAGTCGCTCCGACTCCGGGGAGGCCAAGCCGCGAATGCAGGTAGTGGCCGAGGCAATATCCAGCGCAGAGAGCCAGGGCAGAAACTGCGGCTTATAGACTCCGCTCGGATAACAGAAGTGCTGGGCTACCCGGCCGGTATGGGCGGCAATCCAGGCGCGATTCTCTTCAATTTCCCGGCGGAACAGCGTCTGATCTTCCGGCACGCGATGGCGATGGGTGTGCAGTTGCACGTCAATGCCGGCGGCGGCAATCTCGGCGATTTCCGCGGCATTCATGCGATGCAGCATGCGCTTGCGGCAGAGTTCCGCGTAATCGATCGCCAACACTCCGGCCAGGCGCTCCGCCAGTTCATTCTTCCGCTCGGCGGAAAATCCGCCTTCCTCGGCAACCCGGAAGACGGTCCGGCAAGCAGCCGCTCGCGAAGCCGCACTCCGCAAGTCCAGCTCGGTAATCCCATCGGCTAAGCCTTGCGCCGGCGCCACTTCCCCTCGGCGCTTCCACATCATGTAGGAGCAGACATGAGGAAACAGCGGCTTATTGTACTCGCAGTAATAGGTCGTCAAATACACCGTTGCCGGAAAGCCATAACGGCGCAGCAGAGGAAATGCCTTTACGTAAAAATCGTAGTTGCCGTCGTCAATCGTGAGCACGACACTTTTCTTCGGCAACGTCTGCCGGTAGAGCCGTTCGACGGCCTCGTCCAGCGGCAGCACAGTGTATCCCTGCTGCTGAAGAAGCTGCAGCCGCCGCTCGAACTCCGCGGCCGGCAAAAACATGGCGGGATTCCACTGATGCTCGTCGTCCAGGGAAAGGCCGTGATAGGCAAGAATCGCAAGCCGCTGCTCCCGCCAGCGGCTTGCGCGAAAACCGCGAAAAGCCCCCAGGCCACGTAAGGCACTTAATCCCGACAGTTTGATCCGCTTCTTGAACGTCATGAGATCCAGGCCAACCGCTTTGGCCTTAGCGTTCTTGTGCGCCAAGTGCTCGGCCTCGTTACCGGTGGAGGGTTCAGTCTTGCGGCGCAGGGTCTGCCAGACCATCTGCCTGCGTCCGCATGGCGCCAAGCAAGTAACTGAACGACAGAGACAGATTCTTCGATAGCAAAGTGTTCAGCCGCGACGCAACGCCGCCCAAGGCCGGATATCGCCAGATCTGATAAGGAACCGCGCCGGCGCCATCCACCAGCGTTACCCGGAAGCCGTTCCGGTCAAATTCCCGCATCACTTCTTTTGGAGAAGGTATGTGATGGCGCCTTAGCCGGAACAAATAGCTGGGATTCTGATCCCAAAGGAACACCCGGCCTTCCTGGCTCAATAGCGTACTGATCTTAGCAACGGTTGCATGCAGCGGCGGGATGTGGACGAATGCCGACATGCTGAAGAGTCCGTCAAACTTGCCTCCCAGGCTACTCGGCTCCAGCTTGCGAAAATCCTCTTGGACGAACTGGAGATTGAGCGGACGGCCCAAATGTTGTTCAAAGTATTTCTTTCGCTTGTTGCAGAGATTCACGCAGCGGGGGTCTCCGTCGATTCCCAGAACCTCCCATCCAAGAGCGGCCAGAATAATCGACTGCATGCCCAAACCGCACCCCAGATCGAGAATCCTTGGCGTTCCCCGTTTGGCGCCGCCCAGATACTCAATCGCACGAGCGACATTGGTCACGGCACTCTCCAGCGCATATCTCCGCGTACGAGGATTCAGATACCTGCCGTAATAGAAGAGCGGATCGTAAAACAGGGCGAGCTCGCGTTCATCGTACTGCGGATGCCGGACCTCCTCCAGCATCATTGCGTAACAAGCGGCGACCAGATCCTTGGCTCCGCCATCCCCTTGGCGCCACTCGAACTTCATAGTCCGGCTCCTTAATTTCATCCGACCGCCGTCTTCCGTACGGTCTGCCACACCACGTACTTGCGGCCCCGGCAGAGTTCAATCACACTCAACAGCGCGGCCGCGTTAATCGTACAAAAATAAAGAGGTATTCCCAACAACTTCCAAGCCCGGTGCAGGGGAATCCACAGCGACACCAGCGCGATGGCATAGAAAGCCGTCTGCAAAAGAAGGGTCAATTGAATCCAACGTCCCCCGCCGGCAAAAGCGCTGGACAGGTAAGCGCCCAGCAGGAAGAAAGGAATCATCCAGCGCATCACTTTATGAGAGATCAGCTGAAAAGCTATCCAGGGATGGCGCCAGGGCTTGAAGAGTTCGGGCACGCTCATCAACCCGCGAACCGCACGCGTCACCACGCGCACCCGCATGGCGAATTCCTCGCGCGTCGTCTGCGTGGTTTCCTCGTAGGCCAGGGCGCGATCTTCAAAGACTACGCGGTATCCTTTCTGGATCACCCATAGGGGTTGCACCAGGTCGCTGATCACGTCGTCGGCCAGTTCAGTATAGGCACGCTTGCGGACGGAATAAATACATCCGACACACCCGCTCAGGGTATGAATACGGGACTGCATGGTTTTGACGATGTTTTCGTAATTCCAGAACATCACCGTTCCCATGCCGGTAGGGGAATCGCCCTCGGCATCAAAATACCGGTTACAGCCGGTAACCGCCCCCACGGCAGGATCCACATAATTGCCCGCCAGGTAGCGCAGCGCCTGCGAATGATACACCGTAGTGGCGTCGGAAAAGATCAGCACTTCTCCTTTTGCCACTTTCACGCCTTCGTTCTGGGCGTGCGTCTTCCCGTGCCGCTCGGGGATGCGGACCAGGCGGACGCGCGAGTCGGAGAAGGAACTGACAATTTCGTCGGTGCGGTCGGTGGAGCAGTCCGACAGCACCAGCACTTCCAGCCGATCGGCGGGATAGTCCAAGGCCAGCGTCTGTTCGATCTTGGCGCCGATGCTCTCCTGTTCGTTATAGGCGGCGATCAGTACGGATATCGTGGGGGTGAATTGCGGCGCGGGATTACGCCGCCTGCACAATGCTCCGATCGCCACCAGCAGCAGGGGATAACCGGCATACACGTAGAAGATCAGTCCGGCCAACACCGCCAGCAAGATGCGGAAACCAAGCGTGGCCGGGACGCCTCCCAGAGCGAGAATCGCCATGACGTTCATCATTGACTAACCCGTCGGCGCCGGGACAGCACCGTTTCATACACTCCCGCCAATTGGGAGATTATTGTTGCCGGAGAAAAACGCCGCACCGCCGACTTACGGGCGCACTCGCCTACGGCCTTGGCGTAGGCGGGATCGCGCAACAGGCGCAAAATAGCCGCCGCCGCCGCCGTGTCGTCACCGCTTTCCACCAGAAAACCGCTCTCTCCGTGATCGACGGCCTCGCCGTTGCCTCCCACCCGGGTAACCACGCACGGAAGGCCGCAGATCATCGCCTCGATCACGGAATTGGAAAACCCTTCGGTCCGGGAGAGCAAACAAAACAGGTCACTGGCCTGCAGCAGACCGGCAATATCTTCCACCGGCCCCAAAAACCTGACCCTTTCGGATATCCCCAGGGAAGCACTCAGGGCTTGGAGACCAAGCAGACAATCGGGTTCATTCGGAGCCGGCCCGCCAGCCACCAGGAAGACCGCCCGGGGAAACTCCCGGCAAACCTTGGCAGCCGCGCGAATCAACACATCGAATCCTTTAATGGACCGGAGATTGCCCACGCTGATGATCACGGGCGAAGCGGAACCGGCTCCAAAACGGTTGCGAACCTGCTCCAATTCCGTAGCCGTCAGGGAACGGGGAGGCTCCACCGAGTTATAGACGGTAATCACCTTGGCGGGATCCAGCCGGTCCTGCTCGATCATGGCGAGCCGAACCTGTTCGGAAACCGCCAGCACCCGGTCATACATGCCACCCAAGAAACGATAGGCAAGCTTGTGCTTGCCGGTTCGCAGAAAACCCATATCCCGACGGGAAGATATGACGGCTGGGCGGAGGCTCATTTTGGCAATCACTCCGCCCCATAAATCCGAGGAGGCAAAGAAGGTTTGAACAATATCCACCTTCTCCCGGCGAATATACCGAGCCAGCCGCACCCCCATATGCAGCGCCTGCCAGTCCCAAGTGCGCCGCAGAGGCAGCACCTGCACGGGACAAGGAAACTCAGCCAGCATGGGCAGGTCGGGATCCAGGCGGAAGGTCATTACCGAACATCGAAAACGGCCGGGCGGAAGTGCGCGGATCGTCTTCAGTAATGCCTGTTCCGCTCCGCCCTTTCGGCACAGCTCATCAATCAGAAAGAGAACATGCACAGATACGGTTTATCCCGTCTCAGAACAAGCGATTCGCCACGGACGAGCCTTCGGCTTTACTCGCCGGACAACAGCGGTGACTTCCCTGTTCCCTGTCGGCTCGAAGTGGGCATAATCTTCCGGCCACGGGTTACTGCGGCAATAGGTGTCGGATTGGCCGGATCTATTCCGGGACCAGTTCGGCCGACGGGACCATGGCGGGCAATGCCTCGGATTCCGGCCCCAGCTCTTCGCCCGGTTTGGCGCTCAGCAACTGTGCCCGGCATACCATCGCTAGAAGGATCCACCAGTAACTGCCCACCTGCTGATAGCTCCAGCGATCTCCGAAGAAATTCACCACTGCCGCCCCTACCATGGAGGCCCCCAATCCCAGTCCCAGCGAGGACAAGAACGGATCGGGGCTCTGGCGAAACAACCTGTAGCTCCGGCATAACATCTGCCACAGGATGGCCCCAAACATGGCCAAGCCAATGATTCCGGTTTCAAACAAGATTCGCAAATAGTAATCGTGAGTATCTTTCAGTCCGGCCACGGGGTGCAGAAGTTGGTAGGTCAAAAACCCGGTACCCATGAGAGGATACTTCTCAATATAAGGCACGGAAGTCTGTAAGATCAGCACGCGCTTTTCGGCCGAGCCTTCCAGTTGCTGCGAATCCGACCCCTGCGCCTGCACGAACGTTCCGCTAACCCGACTGGTCACCACGCTGGGCATCACCACGCCTGCGCCTAACACAAGGATCAGCAACAGTGGCAGCAGCAATTTCTTCTTATTTCTGGCGAATCCGATGAACAGTATACCGACCGGTATCGCCAGATATGCCCCCCGCGAGAAGGAGTACATAACGCCGTAGGCGCAAGCCAGCAACCCGAAAAGAATGCCGACTTTCAGCAACCGGGAAAGACCGCGGCCGTAAAGACCGAGGAGAAACAGGGTGAATCCGGCCTCAAAGGCACCCAGGCCATTGGCGCCGGCGTACCCCATCACGCCGGATCCCCGAGCGCCTTCGGTAACGCTGGTAAATTGCGTAAACTCGTGCACCTGCATGTCCTGGTAAAACATAAACCCGATCACGAGCGCGGTCACCAGCATGAGCAGCACCACTCGTTTGATCTGCTTCAGGTTCCGGATCGACACGAAGGCCGCCGCATAGACCAAAGGCATTTCCACCAGCGCCTTCCACTGCGAAACCCGTACATCGGACGGCGAAATGGGCCACTCCAAGCCAAACCTATACGATCCGTACCACAGGGACAGGTATAAATAGACGGAGAAGACCAGCAGCAACCGCTTCATGGGCAAATCCGCAAACAACGGCCCCTTCTTGTGCAACAGCGCGCCCAGAATCACGCACCCCAACAGCACATCGATGATGCGGCTGCCCTGGGGAAACTGCTGCAAGTCATAGCGGATGGTCTGCAGCGGCAACAAAACGATCAGCAGATAGATGCCGACGTTCGGCCGACGCAAGGAATATACGGCAGCTCCCATCGCCGTCAAATAGATAGCTACGTTCAACGCGGACCACTCCCGCGGATCAGGTTGTGTCCGTTCATACCGTTCTCCATTTTCTAATGCAAGCCATCCATGCGGGCGGGAGGCAACTGGCGGCCAGGCGACGCAAGGCCTTGATATTCTTCCAGTCGTAACTCAGGCTTCGCCGCACATTCTGGCGGCACTCCGGCATCCATCCCTGACGCAAACAGTAGTCACCCCGCCAGAGGAGCGCCTCGGCAAGCTGGCGGCATACCAGCCGCCGCCGGGTCGCGGACAGGTTGGGAAATTGCAGTACCCGCTCGTAGAGCGTGATGCGAAAGCGGGTCGTAAGATCCTCGTCGGAAGTCAGACTCCCGGCACGCTGCCTCCGGCTCACCAGCGGCTTCGGCACCAGCGCCACTTTCCAGCGGTAACAGAAGCGGAACCAGAACTCCGTGTCTTCGTCGGACGGCAACGACTCATCGAAACGCCCGATCGCTTCCAGGCAGGAGCGGCGCATCACCACCGTTGACGGCAAAATAAAGTGGCTTTGAATGTACTGGTCAAACACAGAACCACTGGAAGCCAACGGCCGGCTGCTCAGGAAGGAAGGGAGCAAAGTGCCGTCATCGTAAAAGACGCGTAAATCGGAAAAGGCCAGTCCTACTTCCTGGTCTTGATCGAATTCCGGCATTTGCAATTGGAGTTTATCGGGTTCCCACCAGTCGTCGGCATCGAGCAAGGCGACAAACTCGCCCGTGCAGGCCTGCAGGCCCCAGTTGCGGGCGGCGGCCGGCCCCCGATTTGCGGTTTTCCAGTACGTTACCTGGCCGGCATAACGCCGCACGACAGCCTCCGTATCGTCCACGGAACCATCATCCACCACCAGAATCTCCAAGTCGCGATAGGTCTGCGCCAGAACGCTGTCAATCGCCTGGGAAATGTACTGGCCACAGTTGTAAGTCGGAATAATGACTGACACCCTGGGCATCAAAGACATCCTTTTCTGGGGAAGAGGGAATTAAGCACGGTATGGAACGGAATCGTTCTGCGCGGTGATCAGTCTGGGGGGGCGTCGATTCGCCGAAGGACGCGAGAAGGGAGACAACACGAAGGAAGCCGGCGGCGGTTTCCTTCGTGTCTAAATAGGTCCCGCCGATTATGAACTGACTTTATCGCCCGGTTTCTGCGGATGCAATTTCAGGAACAGGATGGCGATCATGCAAAAAAGGACCGATCCACCGGCCGTGAAGGTAATCATGGGCAATTTCTTCAAATACGCCGCCGCTCCCAGCAGGCACACAATGGACCCGGCCACGGCCACCGCCGCCATTTTTCGTTCGCTCCGCCGCGAATCGATGGTCTCGATGACCGGAATGCGACCCAGAACGGCCACCGAGGGCGGCAGCACCGCCTGCAGCGCAAATTCGGTTCCCATGGTTCCCTTAATGAATTTTTCGTAAGCAATCACCAGGACCACCGAAAGCACAAATCCCAGAGGAATCATGAAGGGGATCAGCAGCCTCTTTTTGGAGACGATCGGAGCGTCCGGGACCTGGGGCGGATCCAGAGTGGTGAAACGCCCGGGGTCCTGCTTATGCTCCAGTTCCGTCGCCGTCTCCGCCCAAACATTCTTGTCGAATAGTGACATGTAACGGGACTTGGCGTCGGTCAAATCCCGCACCAGATCGTCCATCTGAAACTGCAGCATCGGGTTCGGCAGCGAGCTCCGGACCTGAAAGTTATCGATTTGTTCCTGGAGCCTGGTGCGTTCTTCGCGCAGCCGGGCCATTTCACTATTCAGCCCCGCAAGCCGGGAAACCTCCGCCGGATCGGTAGTCACGGGCGTGAGTTCGGCAATCCGGTTTTGCACCGCCTGCAGGCGCGCGTTGGCCTGCTCGACATCGGGATAATCATCGGAATAGCGGGTCCGCAGGGTGGTCAACTGGTCCACGAGCCGCCGCTGCTGCTCCTCCAGGCTGGCGCGTTCGGCCTGGACTTCCTGGCTGTGCGTGTTGGTGTTCGGCGACATGGAGTCCGTCGCCTGCTCGAGCCGGGAAAGCGCTGCCGTTTTAGCCTGGAACTGGCTCTTCAGTGCGTTCAACTCTGCGTTATTAGTCAGCACCGGGGCCCCGGGCTGGTTGTAGACGTGTTCGAGCTTGAACTGGCTCAGCCTGGCTTCACGATCGTCGAGCGCCTGCTTGGCTTGCATCTGCTCGGCGACCAGGAATTCCCGCACCCGGCTTGCCTGGCGTCCCCGGGTGGCCATATCCCACTGGATAAAGCTATCGGCCAGCCGGCGCACGATTTCCGCCGTCTTCTTCGGGTCCGACCCTATGTAAGTAATGGTAAAGGCGCTCAAATTACGGTCGCCGCCCGACTTCACGACGATCGTGATGGCCTTGGACATGCTCTCGACATAGGCCTGCTTGGAAGGGCAGGCTAGCGAAGGGGGACACAGATTTAGTTCGTCCACGATCTGCCCCAGGCGGGTGGTACTTAACACCTGCTGGGCCAGAGTATCGAAGCGCACGGCATCCATCGTGGTGATGGAGGAGACAGACGGAACCGCTTGCGGATCCACCAACACCGTCATGGACGCAGAGTACCGCGGAGGCAAGAGCACGATCAACGCAACGAGCAGGACGGAGCCGAGAAAGGCGCCGCCAAACAGCATGGCCCACTTTTTACGCACTACGAATTGCCAGCACTCCTTAGCCTGCGCTACCGGATCCAGTTTCTTCTCATCCATATGGGACCTTCCAGAGCTGCGCTCTACAGAACAATCAAACCTATAAAAGGCGCGGAACGCGCCGAAATTCATTTATTAGTTCATCGTCAATGCGACTGTTTATGATTGCGGACTTAAACTCTAATGCATCTGAGCCAGAACTCTCGGCAACGGGATTCCTTTAGGATGCCAATACATGCTGAGCCACAGCGTCTTGCTGTCGGAGGAAACCCCCTGATACGAGCCGCTGCGTTCGAAGCTCCCGAACCCCAGCGTGGCATCAGTGTGGCGACCTACCTTCCGAACAATCGTGACGGTCAGATAGGACCCCGACGTCGCCTGAGTCGACGGAGGCACTGAGCGGACATACCCGCAGTTGAGTCCGGCTGTGGTTTTAGGGTTAATCCCATGGTACACCGTGGCACTGACCACATCCGCCCAGATCCCGCCGACCAGATAGGTGGCGTTCAGGTCGCGGCCCCCAGTCACCACCACCCAGTTCGCCGGCGACAAAACCCATCGCATGACACCTTTCAGATTGACTCCGTAATTCCACCCCGTCAGGCAATGCCCGTATTGTGGGCCGCCCTCCGCCCTCCAGGAGAACTGATGGTTCACAATTTGACTCATCCCTCCCCCGACGCCAAAGTACATGCACTCGGAGGAATCGGGAATATAGTAATCATGAATCTGGCCGTAGCTGTAAACGCTCGTCCGGGGATCCAAGTGGTGATCGAACTGGATCCGCGTCACTCCGGTTGCGTAAGCCGTCCGGAGCACTCCGTTTTGTGTGGAATACGAGGGGTCATAAACCAACGTAATTGCGCTCCGCTTGCGAGCCCAGGACAAATCTGTCTGGGCCTGAAATAAACACGCCGACCGGACGAAACTGAGCATCGTCGGGGTGATTTGCGGCGAAAAAATCGTTGCCACGGATCCGGGCTCCACCGGAGTGCTGGCAAAAACCCACTGCGGGGTATAGGCGTCGCCGCAATTGGCGTCCCCGCCTGCTCCCCACGACCATCGCCTCGACAATTTTCCGTGAAAGAAGAGCCCCGTGCCTCCGAGTCCGCTTATCGCCGAGTCCACTTTCAGGACATGCGGCGGATAGATGTAGCTGATCGCAGGGGTATACGTCACCATGAATCCCACGCGATGCGCATGGTAACCCAGCGCGAAAAACGGCACCAGATACGTCGCTCCGTTGTTGTTCCCCCCGGAACTGCGCGCAAACTCGTACGCCGAAAGGAATGTCGCCCCGTATTGGACTACGACCTTCTGTTCGACCTTTCCAGCAGCGGACCCCAGAAGGCCAAACAGCGAAGCCTCCTCCTCTTCCTCCTCCGCGTTCTCCCCCGCCGAAGCGTTTGCCGCAGCCGAAGCGTTCTCTCCCGCCTCCGGCGCCGCGGTCGTCGGCGCGCCTTCTGCTTTCTCGATTTCCGACTGCTGCACTTTCGGGTTCTCTTGGGCGGCGGACGCGTCCGCCGCCGAGGCGCCTGTCCCGGGCTGCGGCTTCTGCGCGCCGTTCCCTTGAGCCGTCTGATCCGAGGCAGGCGCGCCCTTTTCTCCCGGCGTAGTTTGTTGCGCCGCCAGCGGACAAGCCAAGCAAGCCGCCACGATCAAAATCCCTATGAATCGGCCGCCCATCACGGAATTACAACCGTATCGCCCGGCTGCAACAGGATATTCTCCTCGCTGTTATTGCCCTTTAGAACTTCTTTATAGTTCACGCGAAACTTCTGCATTTTGTCGTTGACCGGCCGCAGAACGGATACCGATCGGCGGTGCGCGTAAGGGGTCAGGCCGCCGGCCTGGATGATCAGTTGCATCACGCTCGTGGGTCTGGTCAGCTGATAGATACCCGGACTCCGGACTTCTCCCGTAACATAGACGGGCTTGCTGCGCACTTGGCTCACGGCGACCGTCACTTCGGGCTTGCTCAGGTATCGTGCCAGTTTCACCGTCAGCATGTCCCGGATCTGCGTCAGGGTCATTCCGCTGACCTTGACGCTCCCCAGCAATGGCAGGGAGATCATCCCATCGCGCTGCACCAGCACACTTGGCTGGGAAACATCCTTTTCCTTCCAAACATCGATCCGAAGCACATCGCCTTCGCCCACAATATATTCGTCATAGGGAACCTGCTGCGATATCTCCGCCTCATTGATCTTCTGTACCGACCAGCCCGAGGGAACGGTGGCAGAGGGCTGAGAATTATCACCCTGTTGCGCCCTGCCGGACGGCGCCCAGCAGAAGAAAAACACCAGCGTAGCCAGCAGGGCTAGCATTCGAGACTTGGGATAAGAGCGATACTTCATTTTGAACCTCGGGCCCAGAGAACCACTTTCACGGTCTCAAGGATGATCACCATGTCCAGAGTCAAGGACAGATGTTTGATATAAAAAAGGTCGTACTCTAATTTTCGGACGGCATCTTCGATGCTGGCTCCGTACTGATACCGGACTTGCGCCCAACCGGTAATGCCGGGACGGACTTGGTAGCGCTGCTCAAAGAGCGGGATCTTTTCATCCAGTATATCGCAGAAGAAAGGTTGTTCCGGCCGCGGCCCCACCAGGCTCATATCGCCACGCAGCACGTTCCACACCTGGGGAATCTCATCGAGCCGATACTTGCGAATCCATCGGCCGACGCGAGTAATCCGGCGGTCGCCATCGGCCGCCCAACTGGGTCCCTTGGCTTCCGCATTCTGATACATCGAACGGAATTTCAAGATCTCAAACGGTTGCCGGCGCAATCCGATGCGCTTTTGCCGGAACATGACGGGAAAACCGCTTTCCCATAGAATCGCCAGCGCCACCAGGACCAGAATCGGCAGGGAGATCAGCAGTAAGATGGCGGAGAACAGAACATCCACCATGCGCTTGGTAAAGGCCACGACCTGCGATTGCCGGAAGCCATCCGCCAGAATCAACCGGCTGGGATCGCAGCGCCGCTCCACGGAAATCCGCCCGGTGACCCGTTCTAACAGAGCGCCGGCATCTTCCACCGCCACGCCGGCAAACTTCAGCCGCAACAAACTTGAGGTCGGCATATGCCCGCGCTGTTCTTTGAGGGAGATAACGACCCGGTCGACGTCGTGCTGGCGGACAATCTGTTCCAAATCGGCAACGGTAGCCACAATTCCCGGGTTGACCAGGGGCTTGCCGACGTTGGCCGGATCTTCATCCAAAAAGCCCACGACTTCCAAATTCAACTCTGGGCGAGCGCAGATTTCGCGCACCGCAGCCACCCCGATCGGACCGGTACCCAACACCACGACCCGCTCCGAACGTCGCGACATGACTCCCGCCGCGTCCAACAGTAACCGCCAACCCAGAATCATGACCAGCGTCAGGGGCGCCGCGCTGAGGGCAACGCCGGGACGCAAGGCCAACCCCGGGGCCACGGCATAGAGAAAGGCAAGAACTAAGCAGGAGATGCCAAATGCTTCCAGCAGGCGCACGACAATGGAAATGCGGGAGTGCGTGATCCGCAAATCGTAAATGTCGTTGTAGTACAGAGAAGCTTCGCAGATCAGGGCGGCGATGGCGAACTGCATCAGTTCACCCGTTCCGCCGAGCACCCACTCCCCTCCCGCGACGAAAGACCGCAAGCAGGTAGCGGTCATCAATCCGGCGAAAACCAGGAGCCCCTCGGACAAAGCCAAGAGTACGGTGCGAATAGGTATTTCCTGCCCGCCAATCTTCAGCACAACGACAGCGTTTCCTATCTTTCTACAGGATTGCGGCTGGTCTATGAGGGACCCAGTTCCGGATGGCTGGAATCACTAGACTCCCAGGTTACGTCGTTTCTTGCGAAGAAATCTTGCGGAGATAAGCAGTCCGATGCCCAGGAACGTTAAACTGGCCGGCTCGCCAAAGGCGGGCACTAAACGTGGAGCTTGCGGATTGTTCGGATCCACATTCACGAGCAACGGAAGCCCGCCTCCCGCGGCAATACTGGCTTGGACATGCGAACCGCTGCGGCGCGGCGCCGGGGTGGCGAAGGCCTCCGTGACCGATCCGTTGAGCCCCGTGGCCCTCCCGCCCAGGCGCATGCCATTCAGGTCACTGGGAGACCAGGAGACGGCATGTAGCCCAGACTGCCCATTGGCATTGGACGGGCTAAATTTCGCGGCTAATTCCTGCGTGAAATCCACCGAGCCGAATGACGATAGCCGCGCCATATCTGGCGTAAGGAGATGGGCTGGAACTGCCCACGCAATTCCCGAAGCCAGAAACAATACCCACGCCCACCAGAGGACCATTCTCTTGATCATTTTCTCGCACCTCATCCGTCCGCTGGACATAGCTCCGCTATTCTGGGTTAGCAACAGCTATTCCCACGCTTACTAAAACGGAAGACCGCACGTATAGAAACACTTTGCACCGCGAGGGGGAGGAGATCCATCATCTAGCTATCCCGCGTCACTCCCGCACTAAATATCCGCGGAAGCGCTTGCGCCCAAGCTATGCACCACAGCTACAACGGCCACATGCAGTAGATATGCCATCCACAGTTCACAACCAACCCCCAAGCTTGCTGCTTGGCGATTCACTGCACGTGACCTTCATTTGCATGTTGGCGCGGTTACGGACTCAAAGTAGCACACATCGCAAATCGAAGCTATCAATATTTTGTGAAATTAATCTACCTCTAAGGATTGATATCGCGAGGCGACAAAACATTTCCGACCACGAGAAGCGCCTTACAAATCAACACTTTGCGCCGCCATAACTTTACTCTTAACGCAACACGATAGTCGGCTTATATGTATAGAGTAGTAACTTTTTGTCCGCCCGCGGCCTCCGCGGATAGGGTCTAGACCTTAATGGTTAGGTGGTGTTTCACCTTGATATTTAGGATCGCCAGAATTAGCGGAAGACGCCGAATGCAACAATTTCCACCGGTGCAGTATTCTTAACCTGTAATGGGAAAGACGATAACGCTGTTCATCCCATGCTTCGTCGACCAATTGGTGCCACAAGTGGCCGCCGCCATGGTTACCGTACTGCGGCGCATCGGCTACGAAGTGGATTTTCCCTCCGAGCAAACCTGCTGCGGACAGCCGGCCTTCAATGCGGGCTTCTGGCGAGAAGCGCTTCCGGTCGCCGAACGCTTCGTGCGAATTTTTGCACCGGCCGAGATTGTAGTTTGTCCTTCGGGATCATGCACCGCGATGGTGCGTAATTTTTACCAGGAATTGTTGGCCTCCAGCTCTATGCGTGAAGACGCGCTGGCCTTGGGCAAACGCGTATATGAGTTTTCCGAATTCCTGGTCGACGTGGCCAAGGTCGACGACGTGGGAGCCAGCTTCCCGCACAAGGTCACCTACCATGATTCCTGCCATTTGTTACGCGAGTTACACATCAAAGAACAGCCGCGCCACTTGCTGCGGCACGTGCAGGGGCTGAAGTTAGTGGAACTGAATTATGAAGAAGAGTGCTGCGGCTTCGGCGGAGTCTTCTCCGTAAAATTTCCCGAGATCTCGGGGGCCATGGGCGCAGTGAAGGCGGATCATGTGGACAACAGCGGCGCCGACTTTGTGACCGCGTGCGACCCCAGTTGCCTTCTGCACCTGGATGGCATCCTACGACGCCGGCAGGCGCGGGCGCGCACGATCCATCTGGCCGGCATCCTGGCCGCCCAGGAAAGCGGGAAAAAATGAGCGGCGCCCCCTTGGAGCAATTCCATCACGACGCGCAAGCAAAGGCCCAAGATCCCGCCCATCGCAAGACCATTCGCTGGGCCATCGACACCTATGAAGCCTCGGTGGCCAAGGGCAAAACCCGCTTTATGAACTGGGAAGAGGCCCGGCAACGCTGTTACGAAATCAAGTGGGAAGCCGTGAACCACCTCGACCGCTATTTGGAAGAGTTCGAGGCCAATGTCACCAAGCGGGGCGGCCATGTATTCTGGGCCGCCGATTCCGAGCAGGCGCGCCACTACGTCGTGGAACTGGCCCGGGCCCGCGGGGTGAAGCGCGTGGTCAAGTCCAAATCGATGCTGACCGAAGAGATTGCGCTGAATCCCGGGTTGGAAAAGCAAGGCATCAAGGTGTGGGAAACCGACTTGGGCGAATTCATCGTGCAGTTGCGACACGAGCCGCCCTATCACATTGTGACTCCGGCCATGCACTTGAATCGCGCGCAAGTGATCGAACTGTTCCGGGAGAAAATCCCTGACGATGTCACCGGCGAATCGCATGAAGAATTGGTGGCGGCGGCACGCCGGGCACTGCGCCGCGAGTTCTTTGCGGCGGAGATGGGCATCAGTGGCGCCAACTTTCTGGTGGCCGACACCGGCATGATTGCCATCACCACCAATGAAGGCAATGGGCGGCTCTGCACCAGCCTGCCGCGCATTCACGTAGCACTGGCCGGCATCGAAAAAGTGATACCGCGTATGCAAGACCTGGCCACGCTATGGCCGGTGCTGGCGACGGTGGGCACGGGACAGCACATCACCACCTACAGCACTTTGATCGGCGGTCCGCGCACGGCCCAAGAGAACGACGGACCGGAAGAGTTTCACGTTATCCTGCTCGACAATGGACGCAGCCGCTTGCTGGCCGACCCTGAGCGGCGAGACATCCTGCAATGCATCCGCTGCGGCGCCTGTTTGAACGCTTGCCCGGTATATCGCAACATCGGCGGCCACGCCTATGGGACGGTATACCAAGGCCCGATCGGCTCGGTCTTGACACCGGCGTTGAGCGGCTTAGAACAATTTCAGCACCTGTCTTACGCCTCGTCTCTATGCGGCAATTGCAGCAGTGTTTGTCCGGTCAAGATCGATTTGGCGCACCATCTGTTGCACAACCGGCGCAATGCCGTCGCCGAGGGCGCGCGACCCTGGCGCGAGCGGCTGGGAATGCGCCTGTGGCGCTGGGCCATGTCTGGCCGGCGGCGCTTTCAATTGGCCGGCCGTCTGGCCAGGACCGTGCTGCGCGCCTGCGGTGGAGTATCGGCCCTCAAGCCCTGGACCGATTTCCGCGAGATGCCGCCCATGCCCAAACAGACCTTCCGGCAAATGTGGGAGTCCGACAAAAACTTGAACGCGAAGGATGCAAAGTGAGCACAGAAGAATCTGGCGGGGAACGAGCAAATGGCGATCGCGTGAATCGCCAGAACCGCGGAGCGCGCGAGGAGATTCTGCGGCGGGTACGCGAGGCGGTAAAAAAAGCCGCGCCACGACTGGACGCGATCGCCACTGGACCACTGTTCTCTCCGATCCCCAACCCGCTGGAACGATTTCAGACCGAGTGCGCCGCCAACTTTATGGAAACCATTCTCACGCCGGATCGTGCCGGAACCGCCGCCGCCCTGCGACAAGTGCTGGCTTCCCTGCCCCCGGGAGAAATATTCCTGCAGGACACGCCGGAGTTGCGGCAACTGGCGCCGGCGGTACAAGAACGCAGCGTGCGCTGGTCGAGTGAAGGAGGCCCGGCGGAATCCTCCCAGGCCACCATCAGCTTGTGCGAGGCCCTGGTCGCATTAACGGGATCGGTGCTGGTTTCCAGCATGGGCTGCGGCGGCCGCGGCGCCAGCGTGGTCGCGCCTTGTCACGTGGTGGTGGCACATGCCGCACAACTGGTCTTGGACTTGGAAGCGGCGCTGACCCACGCGCGGCAAATCGCCTTCGACAATTCTTACGTGGGACTGATTACCGGCTCCAGCCGTACGGCGGACATCGAAAAGCGCCTGATCATCGGCGCCCACGGGCCGCGGAGGCTAGTGGTACTCATCGAGCAATAGGCCGGTTACACGGCCGGATTCGAGACGTCCTCATCAAACTCCTCTTCCTTGGACCATTCGACCGAGGCCTTGGGCGCGGCGGTGGCCAGGTGGATGGTGGATGAGGAACGAATCTGCACGGAGATGGTTTCCGAAGCACTCTGGACAAAAACCCTTCGCAAACGCACCAGGGCGGCGGCAACGATCCAGGGCCAGACTTTTACAAAAAGGCGCAATCCATCCCGCCAGAGTCGAGCCCGGAAAGCTCGCCGGAGAGCATAGGTTTCCGGCGAGCCAATCAGGGCAGCGGTCCTTAAATTACGGGGAATCCGTCGCGAGCACTTCCAAGCGGCCGCGAGTCTGTAGCCACCCGAGATCAATAAGGGAACATTGCCGACGGTGTTGGCGGCATGCGTCCGGTAAAAGACCGTCTGGGGATCCACGATGTGAACCGTGCGGCCGGAGTAAGCTAACTCCAGAGCCAGATACTGATCGTCAAACGGCCACACTTCCTTGGTCCAACCGCCCATCGCCTTTAAAGTTCCGCGTTCGACAATCAGCGCGCTGGCACTGCTCTGAAAGGCCCGATCCCGGTCGATCAAATTGTCGTAAGTGACAATTTCGATCCGATCCGGGGCGTCGGCCGGCGTCAGGGCAGGCGGTTCGCCTCGGAACCAAGCAAGGCCGGTCAAAATGATCGCCGGATTTCGCGCTTGAATGATTTGATCGTAAACCGATAGTGCCCACGGTTTCAGCACATCATCCCCATCGAGATATACGATGTAGGCTCCCCGCGCCACTTCGGTTCCGGCATTTCGGGCCGCGGAAGCCCCTTGGTTGACGTCCCAGGAAATCAGGCGAATCCGATCGCCATACCCTTTCGCAATCGAGGCCGTGTCATCCGTGGAGGCATCATCCACCACGATGATTTCCCGGTCCAGACAAATCTGCGACAACGCGGATTCGATGGTCTGCGCGATGAAATTACGTTGATTGTGGCAGGCAACAACGACACTAAACCGGGGGGACGCCATGGGCACCTCGACACGACAGTTCTTATGCCCTGGACGGCGGGACACAGTCAGGTCCTTAGATGTCCCTAAATCCAGAGAAGTTGCACGTTACGAGAGATAAACAAAAGGAATGCCCGACGCCGGCCCGCAATGTCGATGACATGACATTCCCGCGCGACACGGCGAGCGGAAAAACCTTGGGGCCCAAACAGAAAAATCGAAACTGGCGGAGAGACAGGGATTCGAACCCTGGATAGAGTTTCCCCTATACACGCTTTCCAAGCGTGCGCCTTCAGCCACTCGGCCATCTCTCCGCAGGCAAATTGGAAATGCCAGTACCTATTCTAACAGGTAAACTTCCCCAGGTCGTCGCCCTGGCTTCAGAACAGCCAAAGCGGACGAACGGCGGTCATTTTTTCTCATCCGCCTGGCTGCCCATCCATTGCGCCAGGTAATTTTGAGTTCCCATCTCTTCCAGGGCATGGAGCTGAGCTTCGAGCCAGTCGATGTGGTGTTCTTCTTCCAATAGAATCGATTTCAACAGCTCGCGGGAACCGTCATCTTTCACCTCGCGGCAAAGCCCGATACCCTGGTTCAAGCGTTTGACGGCGTCATATTCCAGCTGCAAATCGAATTTCAATTGCGCCGGCACGTTCTGTCCGATATTGATCTTGAACAACTCGGTCATGGTGGGCGTGCCTTCGAGATAGAGGATGCGCTCCATCAGCTTCTCGGCATGAACCATCTCCTCGATGGATTCCTTGCGGCTCACACCGGCAAGCCGGTAAAAACCCCAGTTGGCACACATCTCGGCATGCAGAAAGTATTGATTGATGGCTGTAAGCTCCGCCTTCAACACTTCATTCAGCAGGGCAATAACTTTGGAATCGCCTTTCACAGTTTGCTCTCCTGTCACAGGGTTAGGGGCCGGGAAACATCGGTGCGGGACCCCCCGCGGAGCCGACAGGATAATTCTAACGCAGAACACGCATGCTCGCGGGGCACGACCCGATTCTCGACAATTGCGAGGCAGGCGTATCCGCCATAAGTACTCTTTCCTTACTCGCCGCTTGTCCCTTATGGCCAGAACGCCAATCCGCCCGACGATCAGCCGCAAAGATCCGCTATGCGAGTCCTGCATCTTCCCCTGCGGCGAATGTCGAAGAATGGCCCGCTAAACACGGCTCGGCGACCGCATCACAGGCAATCTCGACGGCGGCCGGGGTGAAGCTGCGCTTCAATTCAGTTATTGCTGGTGCCGCCTATACCTAACGAAAGCAGCTTCTCGCGCAGATCATTGTTGCTACACGGCTTGGCGACGTATTCGTCGGCGCCTTCAGCCAACGCCCGCTGAATCGCGGCCGGGTCGCTTTCCGTGCTTACCATCAAAATCTTCATGGCATTGAGGGTGGGGTCGGCGCGGATGGCGGTAATCAATTCCAAGCCGGGCATTCCCGGCATGATCCAGTCCACCAAAGCCAAATCAAATGTGCTGTTCGACGACAAACAGCGGAGCGCCTCATATCCTTCGGTCGCTTCAATAATGTCCGAGAATCCGACCGTATTGAGAAAAGTCTTTAGTCGAAACCTAGCCAGAGCGGAATCATCTACGACAAGGGCACGCATTCATTGGCCTCCGGAAGCACAAGTTCTGCAATTTATTAAAATCCTATAATGCTAACTCGGCAGTCGGCGCCGACAGCTTTAGTGAGGACATATTACGGGGGTCACAACAAGGTTCCACCATCCCGTCCACCGGGCCCCTTCCTCAATTTCCTGGCTTCTTGCAACGGAAGCCCGAAAGATTTCGACCGACTATCAGCGCGGCAAACGTAGCGCAGGCGCCCCCGCCTGCGGGCCCTGTGTGGTGGTATAGATCAACGTTGTTATCGAGTCAGGTTTGGACACACGCTATGCCATGCGCTATGATTCTCCCGCTCGTACGATGAGCCTTTCCATGGCGCTTACCAAGAGAACTCGCGGGCATCTTCCGCACTGGGAAGCGGAGGGCGGAACGTATTCCGTCACTTTCCATTTAGGCGACTCTTTACCCGCCAATGTGCTCGCAAAATTGACCCGGCAACGAGAGACGATCAAGGTGTTATTGCGCTCTGGCCGGCAACTCACCCCGATGGACTCGCACGATTGTGACCGTTGGCTACCCCGCGATCTTATCGCGGCCCACAACTCTCATTTCCACGGTGTGCTCCTTATGGTCGTCCACCATGGGAATCACCGCGCGCTCCTGGAGAACGCCATCCACGGTAACGGACGTCCCGCTGGCGGCGCCGTGGGTTTGCGTAATCGTGATGTGATAAAACGTCTCGCGATAACGATACTGGAGCTTGAAGCACGGCCAATCCGCGGGAAGGCATGGCGCGAAGGACAGCGTGTCCACTTCGAGTCTCAATCCCAGAAGGGATTCGGTGATCAGCCGATACATCCATGCGGCGGAACCCGTGTACCAAGTCCAGCCTCCTCGGCCGACATGAGGATGCAGGGCATACACGTCCGCGGCGATCACATAAGGTTCCACTTTGTAGGTGTCAATGCCTTCGCGGGATTTCGCGTGGTTGACGGGGTTGATGATGTCGAACAGCTCCCAGGCGCGGCGAATGTCCCCCAAGGCGGCAAAGGCCATGGCCGCCCAGACCGCGGCGTGAGTGTACTGACCGCCATTTTCCCGGACGCCGGGAACATATCCTTTGATCGAACCCGGATTCAACTCTGACTTGTCAAACGGCGGATCAAGCAGTTGGATCAACCCTTCCTTGCGACGGACAAGCCGCTGATCCAACGCTTCCATCGCCTGGCGGGAACGCTCGCTATCGCCCGCTCCGGACAATACGGCCCAGCTCTGGGCGATGGAATCAATCTGGCATTCCGGGTTGGTTTTCGATCCCAGGGGCGATCCGTCGTCGAAGTAAGCGCGACGGTACCACTCGCCATCCCACCCATTTTGCTCGATCACTCCGCTTAGGTGCCCGGCATCGGTTTCGCAACGCTCGGCGAACGTGAGATCGCCCCGCAGTCTGGCAACCGTAGCGAAGCGCATCAGCACATCATAGAGGAAGAATCCCATCCAGACGCTTTCGCCCTTGCCGTGCTGGCCGACCAGATTCATGCCGTCGTTCCAGTCCCCGCACCCGATCAACGGCAGTCCGTGCTCCCCCACCGCGGAACTGCGCAGAATCGCCCGCACGCAATGTTCGTACAGAGTGCCAACGGTTTGAGACTGAGCCGGCAGGTCCCAATAGGAATCTTCCTCCGGGCTCACCAAACGGCCTTCCAGGAAGTGCACGGGTTCGTCGAGCACGCCGGTGTCGCCGGTCGTCAACACGTAACGGCAAGTCGCCAGAGGCAACCACAAGTAGTCGTCGGAACAATGAGTGCGAACACCGCGGCCGGCCGGAGGATGCCACCAATGCTGGGCGTCGCCCTCCTGGAATTGCCGCGACGCGCACAAGAGCAGGTGCTCGCGCACCAGTTGCGGCTGGGTATGGATCAGCGCCATCACGTCCTGCAACTGATCGCGGAAACCAAAAGCGCCACCCGGCTGGTAGTAGCCGCTACGTCCCCAAAGCCGGCAAGCCAGCGTCTGGTACACGAGCCAGCCGTTGGTCAGGGCATTGAGCGCGGCGTCGGGAGTTTCCACCTGTACCGCGCCGAGCGTGTGATTCCAGTATTGCCACACCGCTTCGAGCGCGGAGCGAGCGGCCATGGGGCCGCAGAACTGTTGCACCAGGTTGGTCGCATCCTCGGCGTTCTGCCCCATGCCTAGAGTGAAGAGGATCTCGCGCTCCTCCCCGTCGCCCAGTTCGAAGGGCAGCTGAATCGCCGCGCACGGGTCCAGGGCCGCCCCCACGTTGCCGGACAATCGCGAACGGAACATGGCCGCCGGACTGCGCAGCGTGCCATTGCGACCGAGGAACTCCGCGCGATCGCAGGTCACGGTGCGTCGCGGATGATCGGCGGCGGCGAAGAAGCCCACGCGCCCGGCGAACTCCGTGTTGTACGGATTGCGCGCAAAAAGAGCGGCGCTATTCGAATCGACCTCGGTCATGATGTGCATGGAGGTTTTCGGGCGCAGATCGCCCAACACCCATTCCACGTATCCGGTGACCGAGAGCTGGCGCGAGCGGCCCGACTGGTTCTTCAACTTCAACACCGCGAACTTAATGGGTGCATCCAGCGCAACATACACCCACAATTCCGAGCTTATGTCCGACTCCGTGTGCTCGAACACGCTGTACCCGAATCCGTGCCGGGTCACATAGGGGGCCGCGCCGCGACGGGGCAAGGGAGTCGGCGACCAGAAGTGTCCGCTCTCCTCATCGCGGAGATAGAAAGCTTCTCCACTGGAATCACTGACGGGATCGTTGTTCCAGGGAGTCAGGCGAAACTCATGGGCATTTTCCGCCCATGTATTGGCCGACCCGGACTCGGAAATCACGGCGCCAAATTTGGGATTCGCCAGGACATTGACCCAGGGCGCGGGCGTGGTTTGCCCGAGCGTGGTGGTAATCACGTATTCCCGCCCATCGGCGGTAAAGCCGCCGACGCCATTGGGGAAGATGAGGTCGCTACGAAGCGGTACGCCGGTGGTGGCAGGTTCGGGCGAATATGCCCGGGTGGGGACCAGGCGTGGGATCAGCGGGGCAAGCGGGCCGCGGCGGTTGACCTGATCGGCCAGTGAGCCCTGACTGTCGCTGATGGTGACCCGCGCCACCGTTTGCAGCAGGATACGATCCTCGTTGGACATCTGGTCGGCGAAGCGTACGAAAATCGAGCCGGGCCGGTCGGGCGGGATGGTTTCAATCCCGGCGGCGATCAAGCCCAGGATTTGTTCGTTGAGGGCTTGCCGGTAGCCGGCGTGATCCTCGTTCCAGATCACCAGATCCACCGCCAGGCCTTTCAGCCGCCAGTAGGCATGGGCCTGCACGAGTTGGCGGACCAACTCGATTTTCTCCGGGTCTCCAATTTGCAGCAGCACAATGGGCAAATCGCCGGAAATGGAATAGCCCCACAAACCGGATTGTCCCCGGCGGTTTTTGATCAGCACCCCGGGATCGGCGCGCAGCGAGGCATTGGCGTAGAGGATGGAACTGGCCAGCCGCGCATAGAGTTGCGCATCGGCTTCGGTGGCATTGATCTGCCGCAAAAACACGTCGCTGTGCGTCCAAGCCAGATCAAACACGCGGTCGGCAAGGCGCCGATCCTGATATTTGTCGATCAATCCCAGGCACGCTTCGCGAGTGTCGCCCATGCCGGTCACCATATTGATGGTCGCGCTTTGTCCCGGGCCCAGGCTGATCTGATGGCGCACGGAAACCACAGGGTCCAGCACGGAGCCTTCGCTGCCCGAGAGCGGACTGGAGCCGCTCATGGCCTGCGGATCGGCGATGGTGTTCCCGCGACCGATGAACCGCATGCGGTCCGTCTCGTAAGAGACCTCTCCGCTATCCACCCCGTGAACCGCCATCAGATGAAACATCCAAGGCGCCTGCTCGTCCTGCGAACGGGGCCGGCGCGTGCAGAGAATAGCCCGCTGCTTGCGTAGAATTTCCGTTTCGACGAACAGATTGCTGAAGGCCGGATGGAGCGTGTCGGCGGGCGAAGTCGTGAGCACCACCTCCGAATAACTGGTGAACTCCACGACGCGGCGCTTACGCGAACGGTTGGTAACCGTAACACGGCGGACCTCCACGTCATCCTCGGGCGAAACGGAGATTTCGGTGTGGGTCACCAGATCGCGATTGCGGCAGCGGAATTCCGCCCGCGCCTCGGAGAAGATCGCTTCGTATTGTTCTGTGGGCGCCCGGGTGGGTTGGTAAGCGGTCGACCAGAACTGGCCACTGGCCACATCCCGGAGAAAGCAGAAGGTTCCCCACGGGTCGCGGGTAGTGTCTTCGCGCCAGCGGGTAACGGCGATATCCTTCCAGCGACTGTACCCGCCCCCGGTATGGGTGACCATGACATGGTATCGGCCGTTGGACAATAACTGCACTTCCGGGATGAGGGTGTTCGGATGCTGGAACACGCGCATGGGGGTTTCCGCGCTAACCGCCGCAGGGTGCGGCGTCGCGGACTCGGCCGCATGGGCGTAGAACGCCGTCGCCTTGGGAACTCGCTCCTGCAGCAACAGTACGGTCGCTTGGAATAAGGGATCGGAATTAAACCGCTTCTGCATGGGGCGGTTCAGCAGCAGATAGGCCAGGGACAAGAAGCTCATCCCCTGGTGGTGGGCCATGAACGAATGAATGACCGCGCTGGTTTTCCCCCGTGGCAGACGGGAAGGGGTGTAGTCGATGGCTTCGTAGAAACCATACCTGCCTTCGTTGCCTTCGGCCGCCAGCCGTTGCAGGTTGAGACAAGCCTCCTGGGGCGCCACCATGAGGGCCAAGGCCGAGGCGTAGGGCGCAATCACCAGGTCGTCGGCCAGACCGCGTTTCAAGCCCTGTCCGGGAACGCCAAAAGCGCGGTACTGATAATTGAGGTGAACGTCGGTCGTGTTATAGCCCGATTCGGAAATGCCCCACGGTACGCCGCGCGCTTTCCCATACTCGATTTGACCGCTAACCGCCGCCTTGTAGGTTTCGTCCAGCAGTGTGTTTTCATAGGTAGGCATCACCAGCAGCGGCATCAGGTACTCGAACATCGAGCCGCTCCAGGAAAGCAGCGTAGGCTCTCCCCCGGCATTGGTGAGCAACCGGCCCAGGGCAAACCAGCTCTGCTGCGGCAGTTGCCCCTGGGCGATCGCCACAAAACTCGACAGTCTGGCCTCCGAGGCTAACAGGTCGTAATAGCTGGGGTCTCTTCGGCGTTCGCTGACGTTGTAGCCGATGGCCAACAGATCCCGGGACTCGTCGAACAGAAAGTCATATTCCAGACGAGCCAGGTCTCCGCATTGTTCGGCGAGAGTGGCGATGCCGGCCATTCTGGCGCGGGCTCGTTGCCGGCCCTGCGCAATGTGCCACTTGAACTCCGCCAGCGCCGAACCTACTTCAGATTTCGTGTCCGGACCGTGTGGCGCAACTTCCAGTGCTCCCAGTTCGCGCAGCGTCGGAATTCGGTCGATACGGGGGAGAACTCCGTTGCCCGCCGGCGTTGGCGAAGATACGGACCATGGCGCCAGAAATACGAGATCCTCCTGAGCCGCCTGGCACTGGCTGATAAACGCATCGGCCCACCACTTCAATTCGCCGTCCGAAGCGGGTGCGAGAGCGGCCACAACATCGGCCGCGGAGGACAGGAGCCGGTCCAAGCCCCGGCACGCGGCGGTAAGTGTTGTGGGGGGAGCTTCACGGAACCCCGTCAATTCCGTCTGCAGCAGCGCGAGTTGCACACTGCCGAAACTATCGGCGTTGGCATTATCCAGCAGGCAGCTGAGAGTATCCCCGAGGCCGGCAAACAGCCGCGTTTCAAAGATTGGGTCATCGGCGAGGGCGAGGAGTCCCGGACCCAGAGTCAACAGACTGGCGGCGAGGTTGCCGCTGTCTACGGTCGAGACGTACATGGGGGACAGTGGCTTCAGGGAGGTTGTGTCATACCAATTGAAGAAGTGGCCGCGGTATCGCTCCATGTTGCCCATGGTGCATAGCGTATTCTCCGTCCGCTTGAGGAGCTCCGCCGCGGAAACATAGCCGAAATCATAGGCGGCCAAATTCGAAAGCAACGCCAGTCCCATGTTGGTGGGCGAGGTGCGATGGCTGACCACCGCGACCGGGTTCTCCTGATAGTTGTCGGGAGGAAGCCAATGGTCTTCGGCGCTGACGAAGGTCTCGAAGAACTTCCATGTCTTACGGGCCACCTGGCGGAGAAACACGATTTGTTCCGGCGTTACGCCCACACCTCGCGGGACCAGCGGCCGGCTGATCCACCAGACAATACCGGGCGAAAGGAACCACGCCAAAAGGATCGGTGCGGCAAAGGCCAATCCCGCAGGGCGCGCCGTCGCCAAATAAACCGCGGCGATCAAGGATAAGACTGGAGCGAACCATATCCTGCGACACGCAGAGGCGAGATTGGCGCGGCTACCACCGTGCGAATTCGACGGATTCCACTCGATCCTCCGGCGGTGGGAAAACCACATGCGCCAGGTGGTGCGGAGAATGGCGTCAAGGGTGTAGAACGCTTCATAAGGCAAACACCCGAGCGTGAAAGAGGCTTGCGCAAAGTGTCTGCCAGCGGCGTGCGCCGCGGCAGCGAGATGTTGGCCCAGCAGAACGTCGCTGGGTTTGTGCAGCACATCGAGCAGGGAGATAAGGATCGAAGGAAGCAGGAGAATCGCCACCACCGCTCCGGTCCAAAACCATACCCCGGGCAGCACCGTCCATCCCAGGATGAGCAGTAGCATCAGGGCCGAAGGGACCAGGCTACGGCGAAGGTTATCGAAGATCTTCCACCGCGACAGGAAGGAGAGTGGGTTGTGCTGAAAAAGCGCACCCGGACCGGGGACGCTGGGCAGCGCCCAGCGGAGGATTTGCCAATCGCCGCGAATCCAGCGATGCCGGCGGCTTACGTCCGCGCTATAGCGGGCGGGATACTCTTCGTACACCTGCACATCGCTCAACAGACCCGCCCGGGCGTAACAGCCTTCCAGGAGATCGTGGCTGAGGATGTGGTTTTCCGGGAAGCGTCCCTTCAGTGCCTGTTCGAAGACATCCACTTCATAGATGCCCTTGCCAATGAAGGACCCCTCATGGAAAAGATCCTGATAGACGTCGGACACGGCCCGGGTGTAGGGATCGATGCCCGGCTCGCTCCCATACAGTCGCGCATAACGCGAGCGGTTCGTGCCGGGCAAACTCGCGGCCACTCGGGGTTGCAGAATCCCGTAGCCTTCCACCACGCGTTGCTTGTCCGGGTCGTAACGCGCACGATTCAGCGGGTGCGCCATGGTTCCCACAAACTGCCGTGCCGCGCCCCGCGGTAACTGCGTGTCGGTGTCGAGTGTGATCACGTACTTCACGTTGGACAGGAGCGCGGTCTCGCCCACGATCAAAGAGAAACAATGGCTGGAGCCGCCGCGCAACAGCGCATTCAAATCACCCAGCTTGCCCCGCTTGCGCTCGTACCCCATCCACGTCCGTTCGCCGGGATTCCAGCGGCGTGGCCGATGAAACAAAAAGAACGTGTCCGAATTCGTGCCGGGATACTTTTCGTTCAGTTGCTCGATCTTCTGCCGGGCCAGCCGCAACAGCGGCTCATCTTCGGGCAGAGATTCCCGGTCCGCGTCCCGAAAATCAGTAAGCAGTCCAAAGTGCAGGTTGTCGTCCCGGTTGCCCAGAAACCGCACCTCCATCGCCTCGACCAGCTCCTCGAGATTGGTTTCGCTGGTAAGCATCGTCGGAACCACCGTCAAGGTACGCAGTTCCGGAGGAATCCCTTTGGCCAAATCCATTCGCGGCAGCAAGTGCGGCGTGGCGAACAGTGTAGCCAGCCAATTGACCAGGGCCACGGCCAGGTGACTGGCGCATAGCAGCGAGACGATTCCTGTCAGTGCGAGCAACCAACCATGTACATTGCCGGCATGCCCCTGGAGCATAAAACCAGCGGCGATGGCCGCGGTAAGCACGGCGATTCCACCCACATACAGCACCAGCGGAAAGCGCTCGCCAACTTGGCGCAGCAGTCCCGGCAAGCGTGCCTGGGCGCGGTCGAGCAATTGCGGCAGCCCATGATCGATCAGAAAATAGCCGACATGGCCGGCTCGAGGGTTGCCGGCCCGGCTTGCGCTCTCACCCGCCAGAGCAATCGCCGAGCGTGCCACCTCACTTTCGGACAGTTGGCTATGTTTGGCGATTTGTTCCACTACGTGGCGATAGCGGTCGCGCGTGGAAAAATCCATCCTGCCGTATAGGCCGCCGGCGTCCTCACGGAGAATCTGCTCGACCGCGCTCATGGTTTCGACAAACTCGCGCCAGTCCATGGCGCCTAGAAAACGGAGGCTGCCGATGCTGTTGCTGACGGAAACCTGATCGGCGGCCTGACGATGGTTCTCAGCCTCGACTAACTGCTTGATGGTCGTGCCGGATTCGGAAAGCCTCTGTTCAATCCAGGTGAGCGGCAAGGCCAGTGCGGGTCCCTGTCCTTGTAGCCGCCGCGCCAATTCGGCCACGAACGAACTCACCAAAGGCGGATTCGATCGTGCCATCTCGGCAATGACCAGAATCAGGCTTTTGGGGTCCTTCTCGGCGGTCTCAGTCATCTGGTCCGCCCAATTCTGGGCGTCGGCCCGGTCGGTCCGGTCGGTGGCGATATGCGCGGCCACGCGGCGGAGATTCTCGACCAGCGCCAACCGAAGCATGATCGGCAGCGCCCAGAGTTCCCCCAACTTCAAGGTGGTGACCGTCTGGTAGGCGGCTATAAAGCTACTGAGACTTTCCGGATCGACACGTCCGTCGCCATGCGAAATGGTTTCCAGAGCGATCGCATAGACCCGCGGCAGGCCGGCGGACGGACCATTCCGCAAACAAGGTAATTCCCGGCTGTACCCCTTCGGCAGATGCTTCCTGGCGGTGCGGACCTGCTCTTCGATCAGGTAGAAGTTATCGAGCAACCATTCTCCCGCCGGCGTAATCCGCCGGTCGGCGGCCACCGCCTCGGTCAACAGATCCCGAACCCCAAGCAGAACATCTTCATTTCCGTTGAGCCGGGCGAGAAGTTGGTCCGAGGCGCGCTTCAAATCCAACTGGTGCAAGCCCGCCAACTTCTTCCCGTGCTGCTCCATCTGGTGAGCAGTCAACAACTCTGACCGAAGCGGAGCTTCCTCCGTCGCTTGTTTGCGGGCCAAAATCGCGGTTCGTATCCGCGCCTTTAGGCGAAGCAAGGGACCGCCGCCAATCTTCCGCTTTAGGTTCAACGCTTGAAGCTCCTTTATGATCTGACGCTGCCTCGCAACGTCCCCTTGCAGCTTGAGCAGGAAGGCCGGAGGGTTGCGGCCATCTCCCTGGAAAGGACAACAACGGTCATTTGTCGCGTGACGCGAAACCCAAGACCTGCAAAGTGATCAGGGCACAATCAGCAGTGTTCAACTCGCGAAGGTAAAGATATAGAACGGTCAGAAACCGGCACGGCACACCGTCTGGACCGTGTGATGTTCCAAGCGTACACCAACGAAACCATGGGGAACGTTAAGCCCCTGGTAAAGACCTTACGCCAAAGCGGCAAGAGCAACTGTCCACTTTTGCTCACAGCCGCCAATCCCGGGTTCGGGACCGTTTGGCTCGTCGTTGTTCAATTTCCGTATAGCCCGTCAGGGAGTAAGGGACGGCGGCGGGGATTGCGCCGCGTCAGCCGACTTATGGAGATCAATCTGGGCCGCGAGGAGCCACATTTTGGCAAAGCTCCATTTTGCGTCCAACTGCCAAGACACGGCGAGCGTAGCGCAGGCGCCCCCGCCTGCGGGCCCTATCGCCCTTTCACATACACCCAGGGCCATCCGCGTAAACCGGCATGCCGTGCATTGTCCAGAATATACTCGACTGCGTGAGTGAACTCCGCCTCATCGCGAATCAAGTGATCGTAGGATTCGCAATAGCGCATGGCCTAGCGTGTGTCCAAACCTGACTCAATCACA
>Ga0181520_10000302_pt1 | contig 109401 bp, 64 predicted proteins | sample PEATcosm2014_Bin_29_FD_132451 | JGI IMG/M metagenome (GOLD analysis project Ga0181520, IMG submission 132451) | Peatland microbial communities from MTU Mesocosm Facility, Houghton, MI, USA - PEATcosm2014_Bin02_30_metaG | ecosystem: Environmental > Terrestrial > Soil > Wetlands > Peat | place...
GTACCGAAAAAGTAACGAAAAGGCGAAAACAACTGTTGCGATTCGCTTTTTATTCGCTATAATGCGCCCATGGCCGTCACTCGCAGACAAAAAGAAGTTCTGGATTTTCTTGAGACGTTCGTCAGCCGCAACGGGTATTCGCCTTCGTTTGAGGAGATTGCGCGCGGCATGAGCCTGAAAAGCCTGGCTACCGTGCACAAGCACATTACCAATCTCGAAAAGAAGGGGATGCTGGACCGCGTGCACAACCGCAGCCGGTCGATTGACGTGCTGCCGCCGGGTTCGCGTACCCGATCGAGCCTGAAGCTACCCTTGGCCGGACGCATTGCCGCCGGCCAGCCGGTGGAGGCCATGGAGAACCCGGAGACCATCTCCCTGCACGACGTGGTGGGAAACCGCGACGTGTTTGCGCTGGAGGTGCGCGGCGACTCCATGCGCGACGAGCACATTATCAATGGCGACTACGTGCTGGTGGAGCGGACGAGGACCGCGCGCCAGGGCGAGATTGTGGTGGCGCTAGTGCACGGCTCGGAGACGACGCTGAAGCGGTTTTATCCCGAGGGCAGCGTGGTGCGCCTGCAGCCCGCGAACATTGAGATGGATCCCATTTATGTGCCGGCCGCGCAGGTGGCCATTCAGGGACGCGTGCTGGGCGTGCTGCGGAAGTATCGATAAAGCAAGGACCAAGGGACCGAGGGAAGAAGTGAAAGTGTGACGCGATATACTTCCCTTGCCCGGCTGCGCGATCCCAGAATGAGGCGCGTTCCCTTTTTTGGGGCCGGTATTTTCCCACTCTCAGGACTTCTCCGATGATGAAATCCTTGCGTTGCATCCCTGTGGCCGCTGTCATTGTCTTCTCAGCGGTGCTCTCGTGCCAGGCGCCGGCTCCCACGCCGCCCATGACACCGGATATTCCCGCACATTTTACCCCGCCGGAGAATGGATACAACTTTGTGCGGCGCGTGGTCATGATCCCGATGCGGGACGGGGTAAAGCTGTACACCGTGATCGCCATTCCCAAAGGCGCGACCCATGTGCCGATCATCCTGACACGTACGCCGTACAACGCTGCCGAGCGGTTGCACATGGAGGATTCGCCTTACCTGGCGAGCCAGATGGTGGTGGGCGACGACGTGTGGGTAAAGGCAGGCTTCATCCGCGTATTTCAGGACGTGCGCGGCAAGTACGGTTCGGAGGGCGAGTACGTGATGACGCCGCCGCCGACCGGGCCACTGAATCCCACGGGGCCGAACGACACCAAAGATGCCTGGGACACGATTGACTGGCTGGTGAAGAACGTGCCTGAATGCAACGGTCGAGTGGGCATGATCGGGTCGTCGTACGAGGGATTCACGGTGGTGATGGCGCTGCTCGATCCCCACCCCGCGCTGAAGGTGGCCGCGCCGGAAAGCCCCATGGTCGACGGCTGGATGGGCGACGACTGGTTCCACTACGGCGCGTTCCGGCAGATCAACCTGGATTACTTTACCGAGCAGACGGAGGAACGCGGAAAGGGCCGGGAAATTCCCCGGCTGAATTACGACGATTACACGAACTTTCTAGAGCAGGGATCGGCGGGCGATTTTGCGCGTTACGGAGGACTGGAACAACTTCCCTTCTGGCGCAAGATCGAAGAACATCCGGCCTACGACGAGTTCTGGCAGGAGCAGGCGCTGGACAAATTGATCGCCAAGGTTCCCTTGAAGGTTCCGGTGCTGTGGGAGCAGGGACTGTGGGACCAGGAGGATATGTGGGGCGCGAACCACTCCTGGGCGGCGGTGGAACCCAAGAATACGAATCGCGACCGCAATTTCCTGGTGATGGGGCCATGGTTTCACAGCCAGATCAATCGCAAGGGGTGGGCGCTGGGGCCGCTGCAATGGACGGGCGACACGACGCTCCAGTACCGGCGCGACGTTCTGCTGCCTTTTTTCCGGCAGTACCTGGTGGAGGGCGCGCCCAAAGCCGACACGCCTCCCGTGCTGGTGTACAACACAGGCGAGAATCGTTGGGATCGGTTTACCAGCTGGCCGCAGAGTTGTGACTCCGGGTGCCCGTACAAGTCGCGGCCGATTTATCTCGAGGCCGGAGGCAAACTGGGGTTCGATGCGCCGGCAGAGGGTTCGGGAAACGAAGATGAAAAGTACACAGAGTACGTTTCAGATCCCGCGAAGCCGGTGCCTTTTTCGCCGCGGCCCTTCTATGCGCAAGACAACGATGCGTGGCGTACCTGGCTGGTGCGCGATCAGCGCTTTGTAGACGGGAGGCCGGACGTGCTGACGTTCGAGACCGACCCGCTCACGACGCCGCTGCATCTGGCGGGACGGCCGGAGGTGCATCTATACGCCTCAACAAGTGGAACCGACAGCGACTGGGTGGTGAAGCTGATCGATGTGTATCCGGGCACGGATTCCTACGATGCGCCGATGGGCGGCTATGAGCTGTCCATTGCGACAGACATCTTCCGCGGGCGCTACCGGACAGGCTTTGATAAGCCCGAGCCAATACCGCCGGATCAGCCTCTCGAGTACCGGTTCGGATTGCCGATGGTGAATCACGTGTTTGAGCCGGGGCATCGCATCATGGTGCAGGTGCAATCCACGCTGTTCCCGTTGTACGACCGCAACCCACAGACCTGGGTGCCCAATGTTTTCGAAGCCAAACCGGGTGACTATCGCAAGGCGACGCAGCGCGTGTGGCACACGCCCGGCGACGCCAGTTTTATCAGCTTGCCGGTCATGACGGCGGAATAGAATTCTGTTTCAACTCGCGGAGCGCGCCATGCGCTCGGCGCGCCAGATTGCGCCATGGAGCGCAACCACCTCCTCGCTTCCCACCGGCATCCCGGGCGCGGCCGCATGCAGGCCCGCAAAAAACTGCTTGCGCACCAGATCCATTCTTGCGATGACGCTGCCCGTCCATGCCACGGGAATCTCAGCCGTAATGCCGTGCTTGCGGCGCAACTTGGAGCGGACGAGAAGCACGAAAGCGACCAGGTCGAGCGCCGCCTGCTGCAGAATGCCTACCGCGACTGCATCGCCCGCGTCGGCCAGTTCGTGGATGGCCGGCGCCAGCGCGGCAAAGTCCGGACCCGGCGTGCCGTCACCGAGGTTGATGAATTCGTCCATGCTCGGCGTGCCCCAGATCTCCATCACTCTGGGGATCACCTGGCAGGGCTCTTCGCGATCGCGGGCGTGGAGCGCGCGGCGAATGGAGCTGACGCCGATCCAGTAGCCCGAGCCCTCGTCGCCGAGGCGCGAGCTCCATCCGCCGGCGGTCTCCAGGCTGCCGTCGGGCGCGCGGCCCACGCAATTTGAGCCGGTTCCGGCGATCTGCAGGATGCCCGGCCCTCCCTGAAAGGCCGCGTCGAGGGCGATGACCTGGTCGCCGACCACTTCAGATTTCGCGACAGCGAAATCCTTGAAGACCGCTGCGATCCACTCCGTAATGCCGGGCATGCTGGCGCTGGCCACGCCACAACAAGCGGCGTCGACGCCCTTCACGCCGGCCTGCGCATAGGCTTCTTTCAATACGGCGCGCAGATTGGCTTCCGCCACTTCGGCGCCTACGCGCAATCTCTTGATGGATCCGCTTTGCCCGTGGCCCACAATTTTTCCGTCGGCGACAATTGCGGCCCGTGTGTTGGTGCCGCCCCCGTCAATGCCCAAAACTACACTCATGATTTGTCAATTCCCTTTCTATTTTTCCGGCGCGACGCCGCCATCGCGCAACGTTCCCGACAGAATGTTCAGGTCGCCATCGGTTTTCGGCGGATTGAGGCCGAGCAGATGCGCCATCCATGGATACAGATTCACGTTATCAAACGGAGCAACCGTTCTCCCGGCGCGCAGATCAGGACCGGCGGCGAAGAAGCTGGCCTTCATCTCGGGCAGAAGATGCGGATCGAAGCCGTGCATGCCGAGGGTGGGCGGGTGGCTGGTTTCTGCGGCGGCTGGAGCGTGGGCGCGAATCGCAAACGGACCCGTGGCCACAACCACCGGGTCGCCTTCGCGCGGATTCTGGTTGTAATTCAGATCGGCCGGCATATCCTTGCGGCGATAGACCACGAACTGCGAGGAAACGCGCTTGAGCTGGTTGTAGACGCGCTCGCGATCCTCTTCCGTTTTGCCGTAGAGCAAGTCGCCCACGGTCTCGAAGGCGGAGAGGTCGGCGAACTGGTCGAGATTGATCCAGCCGCCTTCCGATTTGACCATGCCGTGATCGCTGACCACGACGAGATCGATGGGCAAGCCGGTGGTGGCGAGCGCGGCGCGGAGCTTGCCAACCAGGACGTCCATGCGGAGCGCGGCGGCGCGGGTCTCGCGCGTGTCGGGCCCGAATTCGTGGCTCGTGTGGTCGGGTTCGTAGAAGTAGATGGCGATGAAGTGCGGACGGTCGGCGGCAGGGAGATGGAGCAGCGCCAGTGCATTGTCGATGCGCGCATGCTCGGCTTCAGGTGTGGCCTGGGTTTTGCCGTCGAAGGTGGCATAGTAAGACGGACGGAAGCCGGCAATCCTGGCCTCGCACCCAACCCACAAAAGACAAGCCGTGCGCATGCCCTGGCTCTCGGCAAGGCTCCACAAGGGCACGCCGCCATACCAGGAGCCATCGCGTGTAGCTTGCGGGTCGTACATGGAGTAGCGCGCGCCGCGTGCTGGATCGAGAAAGCTGTTGGCCACAATGCCGTGGTGCTCCGGATAAAGGCCGGTCACGAGGGTGTAGTGATTGGGAAAGGTGAGCGAAGGATAGCTGGGCAACATGCCCTGGGGCGCCCATACGCCCGCTTTACCAATTGCAAGAAGATGCGTTGCGTTGTCGCGGACGGCATAGTCCCAGCGGAAGCCGTCGAGCGAAACAAGCACGAGGTAATGCTGGCTCTCGGCCCAGGTGGAGTTCGGGCCATTGTCGACGTGGGTGAGCGGCAGCGCCGGATTGAAGGCGGTTCCCTGCCCCTGAGCAATGAACGGAGCGGCGACAAGGCTGAGGGCGAGAAGAAGCGCAGTGAGAAGGTAACGGCGCGGAGCGCGAAGTCGCATGGGAAGAGGCCCCTGCATCAGGGTATCGCATGGAGGTTGACGTGAGTGCGAGCGTTAGTGCGGGCGTAGACGCCCGCACGACAGCCGGACTGGAGTCCGGCGGTATATTTTGGCGGGAGTCCCGCGCCAGGGGGGCGCGCGAAAGGTGTCAGGCGGCGATACGAGCCCAGGTGGTGCGCGCGAGGCCTACTAGAAGAATGGCGATTTTTTGCACGGTGGGCACGCTGGCGCGGCGCGTGAAGACGTTGTAATCCGCGCGCTCGATGCGCTTGAGCAACGCATGATAGATGGAAACCAGCACCCAAAGCGCGGGGCGGCTCTCACGATCGATGAGCGGGAGCAGCTCATCGGCGGAGCGGTAAAAGTCCTCGGCGCGACGGGCGACAGAAGCAAGCAGGGCGCGCTCGGCCGGCGTGGGAGACTGAGACGGCGCGCGATCGAGCAGCGCATCGAGCGAAACCCCGTGCGCAGCGAGGTCGGCGAGCGGCAGATAGACGCGGTTGCGCGCCGCATCTTCGCTCACGTCGCGCAAAATGTTGGTGAGCTGGAGGGCGATGCCGGTTTCTTCGGCCAATTTTTCGGCGCGTTCGCCACTGTAGCCGAAGATGCGAATGCACACCAGGCCCACGACTGACGCGACCAGATAGCAGTAGCGATAGAGATCGGCGAAGGTTGCGTAGGTGTCGGGTCGAGCCTCGGAGTTTCCCGCCCATTCCACAAAAGGCGTGGAATGGACGGGGCACGGACATTCATCGCCCGAATGTGCGAATTGACTCGCGTGATCGAGATCCATGGCCACGCCATCGACCAGTTCGTCGAGGAGTTGCAGCGGAATGGCGAAGCGCGCAGTGGCGTCGCGCACGGCCAGGAACACGGGATCGGCGGTCGCGCTGCCGGCCGCGGCCTGACGCCACGCGGCCAGCCAGGCATGGAGCCGGAGCCGGCGCTCTTCGCGGGGCAGGCTCTCGTCGTCGGCCAGATCGTCGGCCTGGCGCATGAACGCGTAGATGGCGCAGATGGCGTTGCGGCGTTCGAGGGGCAGCGCGACAAAGGCGTAATAGAAATTCTTGGCTTCGCGCTTGGCGATGGCTCGGCACGCTGCGTAGGCGCAGGCCAGTTCGTTCGATGTAGCCGTCGGGGTCAAGAAGTTTTTCCTGAATTGTGAGAGCCGAGGCGCAAAAACGGCAGCGCCTTGCCGCCTAAAGCGCGAAGGGCCAGTGCGAGCTTGGTGCGCTTCGAGATAGTAGGCCGCGCGCTCAGCACGTCGTAGTCGCGGCGCTCGATGGCGCGCAGAATCTCCAACCCGCCGCGGCTGAAGAGATCGAGATCGAGCGCGAGATCGCGGTTGACGCGCCCGATGAGCGGAAGGCCGCTCTCGAAGAGAGAGCGTGCGTAATCGACTTCGAAGCGCATCAGAGCGCGGAATTCGGGCGTGGCCACGCCGCGCGCGATGGTCTCGTCGCTAACGCCAAAGCGGCGCATGTCGTCCTGCGGCAGATAGACACGGTCCTTGGCGAAGTCCACGCGCACATCCTGCCAGAAGTTGGCGAGTTGCAGGGCCGAGCAGGTGGCGTCGGAGAGCCGGAATTTCTCCTCTTTCGCTTCGGGGCTCATCTCGCCACAGGCATAGAGCACCAGGCGGCCAACGGGATTGGCCGAGTAGCGGCAGTAGCCGAGCACCTCGTCCATGGTGGCGTAGCGCGTGACCGTTTGATCCTGGCGGAAGGCGAAGAGCAGATCGGCGAACGGCTCTTTGGGAATATTGCATGCGCGGATGGTCTCGGCCAGCGCCACAAACACGGGGTGGCGGGCCCGGCCCTCGTAGCAGGCGTCGAGCTCGCTGCCCCATAGATCGAGAAGCGCGAGGGCTACGGAGCGGTCGCCCACCTCGTCGCCCAGATCGTCGGAGATGCGGCAATAGGCGTAAATGGAATGGAAATGCGGGCGCAGTGGTTTGGGCAGGAACCACGTGGCCACGTGGAAGTTCTCATAGTGCGACTCGGCGAGTTGCCGGCAGTAGGCGCGGGCCTCGGCGAGCGTGGGCGCAATCTCGGGAATGCGATAGCCGGGTGGCAGCGCGGCCCATCCGCGGGCTAGCAGTTCATTGGTAGTCGGCTGGGCGGTGGCGGTCATGCCTTCCCTCGGGGGCCAAAGCCCCTGCACTTTGATTTTAAGGCGCTTTGCGGCGCGGCTGAAGCTGCGCCCTGATACAAGGTCTGTAAGTTGAGGTTTGTGCTGTCCCACCCTTGTGCAAATTGCGCGAAAGGATGGGGCACGGGATACTTGTGCTGGGTTGAAAAGGGTGGGTTTCGGTTTGTGCAGCGATTGCAGCCGCTATTCGGCCGCAAAAGCAATGGCGAGAGGCACTGTGTTGCTGGTTCCCGTAACAGGCCCGACGTAAGTCAACGCTCCGGTGGAAGAATCCACCGAGTAGGTCGAAACCTCACCGAGGCTCGAGCTGCCACACTCGGTCCACAACGCATAGAGGTGAGTGCCGGCTGGATCGAGGGCGATCGCCGGTTGCGGTGAGCCGAAGGTAAAGTCCTCGATGTTACTGCACGAGTTCCTGGTGATACCTGTTTGGTTCAATGCTCCCGTGGATGTGTTTACGGAGTAAGCCAAAATGTTACCCATGCCCTGCATGTACGCCACCGTGCCCGCCAAAGTAAACCCCATGGGGCCGCCGCCATAGTAGCTAGGCGGGTCGTAGGGATTCAGGGCGGTCAAAACGCCAGTGTTGGGAGCCACCGAGAATATCGGGATCGCACCGACATCGTCGGGAGCATAAAGGTAGTTCCCCGACGGGGCCACCGCCAACGCTACCGCGGCATCGTTTCCTCCGTCATTGAGCGCGAAGGGGCTGCCCTGGACCGGCGTAAGACCGCCGCTGCTCGCGTCAGCCGCAAAAGCGAAAACTCCGAACCCATCCAGGGGCGCAACGTAGAGAGTATCGCCGCCTGGCGCAATGGCAATTGACCATCCGCCCTTGGGCAGGGATACCGGGCTTCCGGCTGCGGTCAATGAGCCGTCGCTTCCAATGGAGTAAATCACCACGGCCTCGGGAGGACCTGCGTCATTGATGACGTAAGCGAATTTCCCATTCGGCGAGATAACGATGGGCGAAATCTCGCCATAGGACGGCCCCGGAATATCGACGTTTGTCCCGCTCCCCACAGCCGTCAACTCGCCCGTGTTCGGATTAATCGAGTAAGGCTGAATCCAGCCGGATGCAGGATACGTACATGACTCCATATAAAGAAATTTGTTGTTCGGAGACACCGTTAGCCCGCAGGTAGCGCCACTGATGCTGATCGGGCTCCCCACTGGAGTGAGCTGGCCCGAAGTCTCGGAATAGGTAGTCAAGCTTGCGGTAGCGTCAAGAGTGTTGGCGTCGGCAATATATGCATAATAGGACGGAGCAGGAGGAGTGGTATTGGTCGCCTGCGAACTGCTCCCCCCACCGCAACCGATGCAGGCCGTTAGCGCAAAAACCGTCATGTAGACGGAACACCGCCCAGCACGGATCATTTTGCGTACTCCGATGACCGAATCAGGAATTTGTAAGAAGTAAAGCTCTTCCCCGACCGACTGTCAAGTCGAACCAGGGCGAGCGCGCCGGCCCCGGCGGATGCAGATCCGTGCAGGATTATGCGACCTCGGTCCCCGCATTTGGAGACCGGCTCTACAAGTTCACGGCACGATTGCGGTTTTGATTTCGCTCTCGGTCGAGCGGTTCATCAACTTCTCAAAGACGCGGTTGAGCTCGTAGAGGTGCGCGTGGCCGGTGATGAAGGCGCTGGCCTGGAAGCGTCCGCTGGCAATGAGCGCGAGGGCCTTGCGGCAGATGGCGGGGGTGTGATGGAAGGTGGCGCGGAGCGTGATGTCGCTATAGTGGATGCGGTTGGTGTCGAGCGTGACGTGGGTGTTTTTGGCGCAGCCGCCGAAGAAGTTGACCGTGCCGCCCTTGCGCACCAGTTCTACCGCTTCCTGCCACGCCTCGGGTACGCCCACAGCTTCAATGGCGATATCCACGCCGCGGTCTTTGGGCGTGAAAGCGCGGGTTTCCAGGATGGCCTTGCGGATGGACGAACTCTGCACCACGTGGGTTGCGCCGAGTTGCCGCGCTGCTTCCACCTGGCCGTCGTGCCTCACCAGAGCGATGGTCTCGAATCCCGCCAATGCGGCCACATGCAGAATCATGAGGCCCAGCGGACCACCACCAATGACGGCGATGATGTCGCCCTTGCGGGGACGCGAATCTTCGAACCCGTGCACGGCGCAGGCCAGTGGCTCGGTCAGCGCCGCGTGTTCCAGCGGCACATTTTCCGGCACAACGAACGTGTTCTTGCTGACGATGCGCTCGGGAATGCGGATGAACTCAGCATAGGCGCCATTGTTGAAGAGCAGGTCGTCGCAAAGATTCTCCTGGTCGCGCAAGCAGAAATAGCATTTGCCGCAGGGCGCTGAGTTGAGCGCCACCACGCGGGCGCCGGGCGCGAAATCCGTGACGCCATCGCCGGCTTCGACAACAGTCCCTGCCATCTCGTGCCCAAAGAGCGCGGGAGGCACAATCATGCGCGCATGATAGCCGCGGCGGAAAACCTTGAGGTCTGTTCCGCAGGTGAGCGCGGCGCCCACGCGCACCACCAGCTCGCCGGTTTCGGCTTTGGGAATGGGAACCTGCTCGATGCGGACATCTTCGCGGCCGTGGAGGACGGCGGCCTGCATGGTGCTGCGCCCGCTTAGAAGCGTGTGCTCGACGGTTCTGCGGCCCAGGCTGACGGCGGATTCGACCGTCTGGCGGCCTTTGACGACCACCGCGTCAACTGTATTCAGGCCTGCTTCGACAACGGTCTCGACGGTGTCCAGGCCGCCTTCGACAACGTCCTCGACCGTTTTGCGGCCGCGGCGGATCGCGTCTTTTACGGTGTTGGCCATCGAGCCCTCTAGTCTGCGCCAGCTCCCGGCACAGGCTCCATCATAATCTTCATGGAACCCGGGCGGGGATTGGATGCGATTTCAATGGCTTCTACCGCCTGTTCGAACGGGAAACGGTGCGAAATCAGCTGCGTCAGGTCGAATCCGCTGCGGTAACCGTCAAACACCAGGCCCGTCACTTCGTCCAGGAGCGGGAACGAAGAAGAGTATGAGCCGAGCAGGGTCTTTTCGTCCACACAAACCGCGGCGGGGTCGAAGGTGGCCTCGCCGTGCTGGGTCTGGGCGAACAGCATCACCTTGCCGCCCGGACGCACCGCGTCCATGGCAGTACCGATAAGCGCGTTGCCGCCCACGGCCACGATGACGGCATCCGCGCCGCGGCCTTCCGTCTCGGCAAACACGCGCTCGACCACATTCTCAGTGCCGGCGTGGATAGGATTGGTAAGCCCGAAGCGCGCGGCAATGCCGTGGCGCTCGGCAAAAAGGTCGGAGGTGAGCACGCGTGCGCCGGTGCGCGCGGCGAGTACGGCGTGCATCAGGCCGATGGGGCCCTGCCCGATGACCAGCACGGTATCGTCGGCGGCAAGATTGAGTAGTTTCGTGCCCTTGAGCACGGTCATCAGCGGCTCAACAAACGCCGCCTGCTCAAAGGGCACGCCATCGGGAATGCGCACCACGCCGCGGTTGGCTACCACGAAGTCCATGACGCGAATGTACTCGGCAAAGCCGCCGCCCGAGGGCTCAAAGCCCGCAGTGGCGCCGGTTTTCTTGTAGAGCGGGCACTGCGCGGGCGTGTTCTTGCGGCAGTAGTAGCACGTGCCGCAGGGGACATGATGGAAGCTCTTCACGCGGTCGCCCACGGCGAATCGTGTGACGCCGGCGCCCACCGCGGCGACCACCCCGGCCATCTCGTGGCCGAAGATGCGTGGCGCCGAGTGCGAGCCCATGTGAATTTTTTTGAGATCTGTCCCGCAAACGCCGCAGGTGGCGATCTTAATGAGCAGTTCGCCCGGCCCGATCTGCGGAACCGGCACGGTTTCAAGGCGCATGTCGTTGATGCCGCGATAGACCACGGCGCGCATGGTAGAGGGAATGCTTTCGTCGATTTGTAATTTGGCGTTAGAGATTTGGGTAGCCATTCTGTGATTCGATGTGACCTCATTCATCGATAGCTTGCGCCTCGAGAAAATCGCGGAGCGACTCCACGATGTTTTGGGAAGCCCGTTTACTATTTTCGCCCATCCGGAGGAGTGCAGGCCAGTACCAGGGCCGCAACAGGCTCAAAAGTGCAAAGGGAATCAGCCGGAAACGGCCGTCGGAGGTAAGAAACGGGTTGAAATCGGGCAGGCGATCGTTGAGGCCGTCGCTGACGCCCTTGATGCAATAAAACGGGATCTGGCGCATGGCGGCGAGGCGGGCGATGGCCGCGGCCTCCATGTCGACGAGTGCGGCGTCGTAGCTGGCGGCGAGGCGATGCTTTTCGGTGCGATTGGCTACTTTGGGGCTGGAGGCGAGCCAAAGATCGCCGGCTCCTGCATCGCAGTGAAAGCGCTCGCCGGTGCGCACGTCAATGACGCCGGCCATGTTGTGCGCGGAACCCGTGGCGATTTCGGCGCGCAACGCTCCGGCCCACCCGATGGAAAAAACCAGGTCGATGGGGCCACCGTCTTCGATGGCGGCAAAGGCGCGCGTCGCGGCCGCTTGACCGGCTCCTGCGCACGTAGCGATCCATTCATCTTCTTCGTTGCGCTGCGCCCAGAAGTGGATGCCGTTGCGAGAGGAGTGCGGCCAGCCGCCGACGAGCGGCTTGAGCTCTCCGGGCATGGCGGCGATGATGGCGGTGCGGGTCATGGTTTCGAAGTGAGCCTTAGTGTTCTCCGCCCTAATCCAATGGGTACCGGTACGTTATGAAGCCTTCTGACCAAAGGTTTTTATTGAGCTCGCACTCATCAATTGAAAAGCCATCACGATGATCGCAAAATCCTGGCTGAGTGCTGAAGTAGGCTTGAGCGGCGTCTGCCAGTGATCGCTCAGTGTAGACGCCCAACACCTTTACTTGGTCGTGGCCCTCCAATTCGTATTCGTGCGTAAGCAGGTAGACCGTGTTGTCCCCCATTCGGCGCTTCTCCTCTCGGACTTAGACTATGGCGCGTAGCCGTTGGCGCGGAACCATTCGATGGCGGCGCGCATCACGGGGTAGACGGGAAGAATGCGGAAGCCGAGTTCCTGTTGCGCGCGAGCGCTGGAGGCGTACATTTTCTTGCGGCCCATGCGGACTTCTTCGAGCGTGGCACGCGGCTCCCGGCCACGAATGCGGCCGGTGATCAGTTCTTCAAAAAATGCGTAGGTAGCGGCCACGGCGAAGGGAATCCTGACCGTGGGCGAAGGAATGCCGGTGATCGCGGACATTTTGTCGAGGATCTGCTTGAGGGTGAGGTTCTCGCCACCGAGGATGTAGCGGCGGCCGGGCGCGCCTTTGGTGAGGGCGAGAACGTGGGCGCGCGCGACTTCGGTGACGTCGACGAGATTCAGGCCCGTATCCATGTACGCGGGGAATTTGCCGTTGAGAAAGTCGAGAACAATCCGGCCCGTCGGTGTTGGTTTGCGATCGTTCGAACCGATCGGGCTGGTGGGATTGAGAATGATGACCTGCTGACCGGCCTGCGCGGCCTTGATCGCTTCCTGTTCAGCCAAAAATTTGGAGCGCTTGTAGTGGCCGACCATGTCGCCGAGCGAGACCGGCGTGTCTTCGTTGATGACGATACCGTCGGTGCGAAAGTGCATGGTGGCGACTGAGGAGGTGTAGACGAAGCGCTTGACGCCGGCCTCGCGGGCCATGCGCAGGAGCTCGCGCGTGCCGTCGACGTTGGCGCGGTACATGGCGGCGGGATCGGGAATCCAGAGGCGGTAATCTGCGGCCACGTGGACGACGGCGTCGATGCCGGCCAATGCGGACTTGAGCGACGCAGGGTCGGAAAGATCGCCGACCACGGTTTCGCCGGGGATGCCTTCAAGGTTGCCGAGGTTGCTGGATTTGCGGGTGAGGAAGCGCAGGCTGGCGCCCTCGGCGGCGAGAGCTTTTGCGACATGATGCCCAACGAATCCGGTCGCGCCTGTCACAAAGACGTTCATTGACGAGTCCACAGTTCGTAGTTCGCAGTTCCTGGTCGTGCACCAACAGAAGTCGATCTCTGCAACCATTATCCGACGGCAGAGCAGCTGTGAACTGTGAACTATGGACTGTTTTTCTACTCCAGCGCTTCGGGATGCAGAGCGATGTTCTTTTCGCCGGCGGCTTTCTTTTCGTTCCAGGCCTTCACCCAGTCTTCCCAATGCTTGCCGGCGGCGCGGTCTTTGCCGGTGAATTCGAGGCGAGCAATTTCGGCGTAGGAAACTTTGCGCTTGTCGGTAGCCTTGGGCGTGAAGTACTGCACCCAGGAGTCAGCCAGCGTGTCGCCGGTGAAGCGATTGAAGATGTAAGCTTCAATTTTTTCGCCGGACTTGAGCGTGAGCGTGACATCGCCGCGATAATCGAAGGCTTTCTCAAGAGCGACCTTCAAGTCTTCGTCGCTGGCGAGCGTGGGAACCCAACCTTCGAGCTCTTCGTGCTCAAAGCCGGGAGCGAGTTCGAGAGACTCGATTTGTTCGCGCGTGTATTTCTGGACTTCAGCGGTCATAATTCCTCGTAGCTTTCAGCTATCAGCTTTCAGCTATCAGCTTTTGGCGCGGCTGAAGCTGCGCCCTGAAACAAGCACCGTCCCTTTGGGACTGGCTCTGGGTGGATTCATCTTCCCCCCACGCTCAAGCGCGGGGCTAACAAACTCTGCGCCTACGGCGCCCGTTCAATCGGAGGTTGCTGAACTCCGATCAGCGCTTGGCCAGTTCGCGCTCCGGTTCCGTGATCTGCACCAGCGACGATGGGCCGGTGGGCATCTGCTCATTCAACAGGTCTAGCGCGTGCTTGTCGGGGTAAAGCGAGAAGCTGCCCTTGACCATGGCGATGAAGCCTTTGAGCGAGCCAAAGCCTTCAAGGACGGCGGAAGGTTCGTAGCCGCAGCTCACCATGCAATTGGCGCACTTGGGATTGCCGGAACCGACGCCGTACTCTTCCCACCTGGTGGTTTCCATCAGTTCCTGGAATGTGTCCGTGTAACCATCCTGGAGCAGATAGCAGGGACGCTGCCAGCCGAAGATGTTGAAGGCGGGCGAGCCCCAGGGCGTGCAATCGTAGTTGCGGTCGCCCATCAAAAACTCGAGAAAGAGGGGCGACATGTTGAACTTCCATTCCTTTTTGCGGTTGGAAAGAATGGCGCGGAAGAGGCGGCGCACGCGGGCGCGGCCCATGAACTTGGTCTGGTCGGGCGCCTTGTCGTAGCTGTAGCCGGGCGAGAGAACGACTCCCTCCACGCCCATCGCCATCACTTCGTCGAAGAAGTTGCGCACGCTGTTGGGATCGGTGCCGTCGAAGAAGGTAGCGTTTGTGGTGACGCGGAAGCCGCGCTTGACGGCCTCCTGGATGCCTTCGACGGCGATATCCCAGCCGCCTTCGCGGCAGACGGAGAAGTCATGGTGGTCGCGCTCGCCATCGAGGTGAACGGAGAAGGTGAGGTACTTGGAGGGCGTGAACTCCGGCAGGCGGCGCTTGAGCTCAAGCGCGTTGGTGCAAAGGTAGACGTACTTTTTGCGCGCCACGAGGCCGTTGACGATCTCCACGATCTGCGGGTGCAGCAGCGGCTCGCCGCCGGGGAGGGAGACCATGGGCGCGCCGCACTCTTCGATGGCGCGGAAGCACTCCTCGGGCGTGAGCTGCTTTTTGAGGATGTGCGGCGGGTACTGCACCTTGCCGCAGCCGGCGCAGGCCAGGTTGCAGCGGAACAGCGGCTCCAGCATGAGCACGAGCGGATAGCGCTTGCGGCCTTGAAGCCGGTTCTTGAGGACGTACGTCGCTACTGTCCACATCTGGGAGATTGGAACTGCCATGTTTAGGTAAACCCTCCGTGTTAGCTTCTAGCTCCTAGCTTCTAGCTAAGAACGCATTGCGTACGTTAGAGCAACCGGCCGAAAAGCTAGTGGCTAGAAGCTAGAGGCTCGAAGCTGTTCTTTCCATGGCCCGCTTATAGGTTGTCAGCGCCATCAGCGGGAAGTACTCGCGATACATGGTGTAAGCCAAATAGAACACCTTGGGAAATCCGGTGCCGGTAATGATGGACTGGCGCGTGCGCCCCTCGCCCATGGTCTCGTCCCAGCTTCCGTCTTCGCGTTGCCGTTCGAGCAACCAGCGCACGCCCTTGGCGACGGAATCGGAACGGTCGTCGCCGGCAGCCAGCAGCGCCATCATGGCCCATGCGGTCTGCGAGGGAGTGCTGATGCCGATGCCGCGCGTGTCGGGCTCGTCGTAGGTGCCGCAGCTTTCGCCCCATCCGCCATCGGCATTTTGCACCATGCGAATCCACTCCGCTGCTTGCTGCACTTGTGGCTCCAGATGATCGACACCAATAGCGTCCAGCCCGCGCAGCACCAGGAAGGTGCCGTAAATGTAATTCACGCCCCAGCGGCCGAACCAGCTACCATCGGGCTCCTGCTCTTTGAAGATGAAGTCGATGGCCTTTTGCACGCGCTTGTCTGCGCGGGTGTAGCCGTAGACGGCGAGGGTCTCCAGCATGCGGCCTGTAATGTCGACCGACGGCGGATCGAGCATGGCGTTGTGATCGGCGAAGGGGATGTACTGGAAGATCATTTTGGTGTTGTCTTTGTCAAAGCTGCCCCAGCCGCCGTTTTTGCATTGCATGGCGAACTCCCACGCGAGGGCGCGTTGCGCCACCTGGTGCTGGTAGCGCTCGCGGGGGTTGTCGACCTTGCTGAGCGCCAGCAGAACCTGCGCGGTATCATCGGTATCCGGGTAAAACTCATTGTTGAACTCGAAGTACCATCCGCCCGGCTCGGTGTTCGGCACCTTCACGGCCCAGTCGCCTTTGTGGCGAACTTCTTTGGCCAGCATCCAGTCGACAGCTTTCAACATGCGCGGATGGTTGCGCGGCACACCCGCTTCGCCGAGTGCATAGACGGCCTGCGCCGTATCCCACACCGGACTCATGCACGGGGTCATGCGGAAGGTCGGCTCGGGCATTTCCGGCGTCGGCGGTTGTTCGATGCCAAGTTTCTCGAATTCATCGCGCGCGCGGATGACCTGCGGATCGTCTTCGGAGTAACCAAGGCAGCGCAGCGCAATGATGGCGTTGAGCATGGCCGGATAAATCGCGCCCAGGCCGTCGGTCATTTCCAGACGCTCGAGCATCCACTTCTCGGCCCGCTTCATGGCCAGTTTGCGCAGGGGGCGAATGTGAACCGCTTCAAACCAGTGAGTCATGCGGTCAAAAGCCAGGAAAATGTTGCGCCAGGAGATGAGGTGCTTCCGATCGACGCGCAAGCGCAGGATGGAGTTGGCGCGGCCGCCTACAAACAACTCATCGATTCCCTGCTCCGCGGGAATCCTCTTGAAAGGCTTCTTGGCGTACATGATGGCCAGCGGCACGATGATGGAGCGTGACCACGACGAGATCTCGTAGATATTGAAGTAGAACCACTTGGGAAAAAGGACAATCTCCGGGGGAATAGCGGGCACGGCATCGTAGTCGTACTCGCCCAGCGCGCAGAGATACATTTTGGTGAAGGTGTTGCACGCGATGACGCCGCCATGCGCCAGCACCCACTTGCGGCACTTGGCGAGACGCGGGTCGTCAGCCGAAATCCCCATCAACTTGGCCGCGGAGTAGCACTTGACCGAGAGTGAGATGTTGCCGGGACCGCCGGGATAGATGCTCCAACTGCCGTCGTCGTTCTGGTAGCGCATCATCTCAGTGAGAGCGCGCTGCAGGCGGCCGGGATCGCCGCTTTCAAGCAGGATGTGCAGAAAAATGTAGTCGGCCTCGAGCATCGAATCGGCTTCCAGCTCGCTGCACCAGTAACCGTCAGGATGTTGCAGTCCGAGCAGAAAATCGCGCGCGTGGACGATCGCCGCGTCGACATCGGCGATGTCCGCGTCAATACGTCCGAATCTGGGCTGGCCGAAGCTGGGCCGTCCAAAAGGTGACGCCGCGGTTTGTGTATTCTGCTGCTCTGGAATCATGCGGTTCGAAACGCCTCGAATTTCCGGGAAAGCGTGTCTGCCTCGATAAAACTTCTGCTCCGTGGCGCGCACAAGTTGCGTGCCGGTTCTCGCGATCGCGTTTTTAGTTAACGGCGATGGACTCGGAACCGCTGGCGCTGCCGATGGCCTGCACAATCTCGGGGGGCAGGCCGAAGCGCACGTTTTCCGGCATCACCTCAACCTCTTCGACGTTTTCAAAGCCATTCTGACGCAAGTAATTCACCACGTCCTCGACCAGCACCTCCGGAGCCGAAGCGCCGGCGGTAACGGCAACGGTGTCGACGCCGGTGAGCCACGCAGGATGGATGGCCTGAGAGTTATCAATAAGGTACCCGATGGTGCCCAGGTTGCGGGAGACTTCAACCAGGCGGTTGGAGTTGGAGCTGTTCGTGGATCCCACCACCAGCACCAGGCCGGCATTGTGCGCCACGTTGCGCACGGCAACCTGGCGGTTCTCGGTGGCGTAGCAGATGTCCTGCGAGTGGGGTCCGACAATATTGGGATATTTGACCTTGAGCGCGTGAATGATGTCGCGCGCCTCGTCGAGCGAGAGTGTGGTCTGGGTGAGATAGGCGACGCGGTCGGGATCGGGCACCTGGAGCCTCTCGACCTCGGCAACGTTTGAAACCACTTGGGTTACGTCGGGCGCCTCGCCCAGCGTGCCCTCAATCTCGTCGTGGTCGCGGTGGCCGATGAGCACAAGCGAATACCCCTGCTTGGCAAATTTGACGGCCTCAAAGTGCACCTTGGTGACAAGCGGGCAGGTGGCATCAATGACCTTCAGATTGCGGCCCTTGCTGCGCTCGCGCACTGCCGGCGAAACGCCGTGGGCCGAGTAAATGACGCGCTGGCCATCGGGCACGTCGTCGATTTCGTGGACAAAGATCGCGCCCTTATCGGCTAATTCATTCACAACATACCGGTTATGCACAATCTCTCGGCGAACGTAGATGGGCGCGCCAAAGGTTTCCAGGGCAATCTTCACAATATCGATGGCGCGCACCACACCGGCGCAAAAACCACGTGGCTTGAGCAACAACACCCTCTTCTGGCTGGGGGAAGTCCCGGCGGAACCGTGATGGGGAGTGGAATCGAGGACAGTTGTGGTCACATCAATAAGTATACCAATCGGGGAGTTGAAACGATAGGAGAGAAATGGCGCCGCCGGGCGATTCGCGTCAGGCCGCTTCACCCAGCAAATCCGCAACTACCTGGCGGTTGCCGGCAACGCTGCGTTGATTCCCAGCCCTCGCCATTAAGAGCTCGCACGCAGTGGTCATAGTAGCTCTGTATTCAGATTCGCAGAGCGGGATACTGTGTTATGAAAAGAATTCTGCTCGCACTCGCGCTCATCTTCTGTTTCGCAGTACCCTATGCGGCACAGGCGCAGATTGTGGTGGTAGTACACCACCGCCATCACCACCACCACCACCATCATCATCCCCGCCTGCAAGTCAACCCGTAGTTGGCGGAGAATCCCGCTGTCCCACCCTTGCCGCGATGGTTTTCCTCGCCAAGAAGCGTCAAGGATGGGGCGCCCGATTCTACTTCGTACTGGATGAAGTCCTGGTTCAATGGACGTCAAGGGATTGCCGCGCCCCGTATCTGGCGAATTGGGTCAACGCCGGCTTTCCGAAACCGCGTGGGCAACGTCGGGGGAGATGGAAAGCTTCATACCCAACGCGGCCAGGACCGAGGATAGCGTCTCCAAGGTTGGATTGCCTTGCTCGGAAAAGGAACGGTAGAGGGTTTCGCGCTGGATGCCAGCGTCCTTGGCAACTTTGGACATCTGGCGAGCCTGGGCTACATTCCTGAGAGCCTTGAGAAACGCCTCAGGTGAGTCTTCGAGGGCGGCATTCAGATAGGCCGAGGCTTCAACGGGGTCGAGCAAAGCCGTCAAAAGAGACTGGCGGTACGAGCTAGTCTTGATCGTCATGTGCCCTCCAGAACTTCTTCGCCCGGCGAATGTCATTTTGTTGGCCTTGCTTTGAGCCGCCGAGCAGAAGATGGATTTGGAGCCCCTTCTGCCCGAAGTAGACACGATAGCCGGGACCGAAATCCAACCTCAACTCCGAGACGCCTTCGCCAACCGGCTCGACATCGCCGAAGAGCCCTTCCTCCAGACGATCAATCCGCACGCGAACTCTGGCTCTGGTTTGTACGTCCAGTCCGCCGAGCCATTCAGTGAACGGTTCCCGTCCCTCTTCGTCCTGGCAAACAAGAATCTCTCGCGGCGTGGTTTCCAAATCTGTCTACGGGCCAGACCGCAGTGTGACATTTAAGTCACACCTAAGCCTAGCACCGTCCTCCGGTCTTTTCAAGGTGAAGGTCAAGAATGCAGCGGATGGGGATTCCGCGGCGGCAGTGATGGCGATGGGATCGTGCTGAGCCGAATGCGGACCCAGGGCGCCCGCCGATTCTAATTGTTTGGCCGACTGGGGCCCCTATTCTGCTGAGAGGAATTTCGGCCCTGGTTTTCCTCACTCTGAAGGGCAACATCTTGGCTTGGCGGCGGACCAGCAATTCTCGCGCCGACTAGAATCAATCTAGTCATGTCTGAATTCACCCATCTCCATCTGCACACTGAATATTCCCTGCTCGACGGCGCTTGCGACGTTACTAAGCTCGTGGACCGCGTGGCGGCGCTCGGGCAGAAGTCCGTGGCCATGACGGACCACGGGAACATCTACGGCGCGGTGCATTTTTTTGAGGCGGCGAAGGCCAAAGGCATCAAGCCCATCCTGGGCTGCGAGCTTTACGTGTGCAAGTCAGAGGATCACCGCGGGGACGTGACCTGGCGGTCGAGCGAGTCCGGCTCTCAGGGAGGCGAGCGGGAAAGTGAGTACAACCACCTGCTGGTGCTGGCCGAGAACCAGGAGGGCTACCGCAACCTGATCCGGCTCACGTCGGAAGCCAGCCTGAGCGCGTTCTATCGCAAGCCGCGCGTGAGCAAAAAGTATCTCGCGGAAAACTGCAAGGGACTGATCGGGACTTCGGGGTGTTTGAGTGGCGAACTGTGCGAGGCACTCGAGAAAAGCGACTATGCGGAGGCGGTTCGGGTGGCGCAGCAGTACGAGGACATCTTCGGCAAGGGAAATTTCTTTCTCGAGATTCAAGATCAGGGGCTGGAACAGGAGAAAAACATTCGCGCCGACCTGTTCCGCCTGGAGCGCGAACTGGGCATCCCGATGGTGGCGACCAACGACTCGCATTACCTGTGCGGCGAGGACTCGCATGCGCACGATGTGATGTTGTGCGTGCAGACGGGCTCAAAAATCCACGAGGCCAACCGCTTCAAATTCGACTCGGACCAGTTTTTTGTCAAAGGCGCGGACGAGATGGCGGCGCTCTTCAAGGATTCGCCCGAGGTGGTCAGCCGGACCATGGAGATTGCCGAGCGCTGCAACCTGAAACTGAAGAAGGTGGAAACGCCCTTCCCCGAATTTGCGGTGCCGCAGGGCCACACCATCGACAGCTACTTCGAGGAGGTGTGCCGCGCGGGATTCAAGAAGCGGCTCGACACGGCCGTGCGCCAATTGGAGCTGAGAGGCCAGCGAAGGTCGACGCCGGAGGAGTATGAAGCGCGGCTCAATTATGAAATCGATGTGATCAAACAGATGAGCTACGCGGGCTACTTCCTGATCGTGTGGGATTTCATCAAGTACGCGCGCGATAACGGAATTCCCGTGGGCCCGGGGCGCGGGTCGGCGACGGGATCGCTGGTGTCGTATGTCATGGAAATCACCAACATCGACCCGCTGCAGAATGTGCTTCTCTTCGAACGGTTCCTGAATCCGGAGCGCGTGAACATGCCGGACATCGACGTGGACTTCTGCATGAACCGGCGCGGCGAAGTGATCGACTACGTGACACGCAAATACGGCCGCGAGCAGGTGGCGCAGATTATCACGTTCAACACCATGGCCGCCAAGGCATCGATCAAAGACTGCGGACGCGCGCTCGATATGCCCTATGGCGACGTGGATCGCATCGCCAAGCTGGTGCCGGCCACGGTGGGCATGACGATCGACCGAGCGCTCGAGGACGTGCCCGATCTGCGCAAGATTTACGACGGCGACAAGCAGGTGCGGGAGCTGATCGACACGGCGAAGAAGCTGGAAGGGCTGGTGCGCGGCGCGGGCGTGCACGCCTCCGCGGTGGTGATTGCGCCGCAGCCGTTGATCGATCTGGTGCCGCTGAATCGCACCAAGAACGACGAAATCGTTACCGCCTACGATATGAAGGCCGTGGAGAAGATGGGCCTGCTCAAGATGGATTTCCTGGGCCTGACCACTCTCACGGTCATCAACGACGCGGTCAAGCTGATCGAGCAGACGCGCGGAGAAAAGCTCGACATCGAGATGATTCCCATCGACGATCCGGAGACGTTCAAGAAGGTGTTTCATACCGCTCTGACTTCGGGTGTGTTCCAGTTTGAATCGCCGGGGATGCGCGACATTTTGCGGCGCTATAAACCGGACACGGTGGAAGAGCTGACGCAGCTGAATGCGCTGTTCCGGCCCGGGCCGATGAACATGATCGACGACTTTATCGAGCGCAAGTGGGGGCGGCGCAAGGTGGAGTTTCAGTTGCCGGAGCTTGAGGGAATCCTGAAGGATTCGCTGGGCGTGATCGTTTACCAGGAACAGGTGATGCGGATTGCGCAGGTGCTGGCCAGCTTCAGCCTGGGCGAGGCGGACCTGCTGCGGCGCGCCATGGGAAAGAAGGATCAAAAGGCGATGGCGAAGATGCGCGATCGCTTTATGACTGGCGCGCAGAAGCTGGGACATCCGAAGGCGGCGCTGGAAGAGTTGTTTGAGCTGATGGCGAAGTTCTCGGAGTATGGATTCAATAAATCGCATTCGGCGGCATATGCGTGGGTCGCCTACCAGACGGCGTATTTGAAGACCCACTATCCGGTGGAGTTCATGGCCGCGCTGCTTACGTCGGAAACCTCGAAGCCCGACAGCGTGGTGAAGTACATCGGCGAGTGCCGCGAAATGGGCATCGCTGTCGAGCCGCCCGACGTGCAGCTTTCCGGCGCCCAATTCACGCCGCACGGCGAAGCCATCCGCTTCGGACTGGCCGCGGTGAAGAACGTGGGCGGCAACGCGATCGAATCGATTATGAAGGCGCGCGCGGAGGTGGGTGGGCGCTTCACGACCTTCTGGGAGTTCTGCGAAAAAGTCGATCTCCACGTGATGAACAAGCGCGTGATCGAGTCGCTGATCAAGGCCGGCGCGCTGGATTCGCTGGGCTCGCGTGGGCAACTTACCAACGCCATCGACAAGGCGATGGAGCGAGCGCAGAAGGCGCAACGCGACGCGGAACAAGGGCAGAGCGGATTGTTCGGGCTGTTTGACGAAACGCCCGCGCACGGCCGCGACGCCGACTCTTTGCCGCCGGCTCCCGATTGGGAAGAGACGGTGCGCCTCGCGAACGAGAAGGAAGTGCTGGGATTCTTCGTCTCCGGTCATCCGCTGGACAAGTACGCAGAGAAGCTGCGCAACCTGACGGGCGTGATCACACTGGCCGAAGCGCTGGAGCGCAAGCCGCCGGAGCGGCGCTGGGGTGGGCAGCAGGACAAGGCCGACGAGATCCAGGTGGCCGGAATTCTGCAAGGTTTGCGCGTCCAAAAAAGCCGCCGCGATCAGCGGCTGTATGCGCAGGCCGTGCTTGAGGACGCGACCGGCAAGATCGAGCTGATTTGCTTTGCGCGCGATTACGAGAAGCTCGCCGCTCAATTGAAGATGGAAGTGCCGGTGCTGGTGCGCGGCATGTTGATGGGCGATGAGGACGCTGCGCCCAAGATCGCCATCAGCCAAGTGCAGGCGCTTGAGGAAGTGCAGGTGAAGCTGCCCACAGGGATTCGCATCCGCATCAGCGTCGACCGCGCCACCGATGAGATGCTGGCCGCGCTCAAGGACGCCGTCGACGCCGCACCAGGCCCCGGCAAAGTGATGCTGCAGCTTGAGAAAAAAGGCGAGTATGCCGTGGTCCTGGAGCCGGAAGAAATGAACGTCACCGCCGACCGCGGATGGGTGGAGCGCGTGGAAGAACTCGTCGGTAAAGGAACCGTGCAGGTGATTGGATAAAGACAGGTTTCAGGGGTCAGGTTTCAGGGATCAGCCGCTGGCTGATCGGCAAGTGAGATTCTGTGCGGTATAGAAAACTGGGCGGCGGCCCGCTAGAAGTTTCGGAGCTGAGTTTTGGCACATGGCTCACGGTCGCGGGCGGGGTAGCGCGCGAACAAGCCATCCGTTGCATCCATGCGGCGCTCGACCACGGCATCACACTTTTCGACACGGCCAATCAATATGGAGCGGGCGAAGCCGAGCGCGTGCTCGGCGAGGCGCTCAGGAGTGCTCCGCGCGATCGCTATCTGATCGCCACAAAGCTCTATTTCCCCGTGGGCGACGAGCCCGATGGAGGGCTTTCTGCCGCGCAGATTGAAAAGCAACTGCACCGATCGCTGGAGCGGCTGGGCGTGGACACGATCGACCTCTACCAGTGCCATCGCTACGACAAGGAAACGCCGCTTGAGGAGACCCTGACGGCGCTCGACCGCGCAGTACGCGCGGGCAAGGTGCGCGCCATCGGCTTCAGCGAGTGGACCGCGGAGCAAATCGACGCCGCGGCGGCGATGGCCGGCGCACATGCGCTGGTTCCCTTCTCTGCAAGCCAGCCGCAGTACTCCATGCTGTGGCGCAAGCCGGAGGCCGCCGTCTTTCCCGCGTGCGCGCGCCATGGAATCGGCAACCTGGCCTTCTCGCCACTTGCGCATGGCGTGTTAACCGGCAAGTACGCGCCGGGCGAACCGCCTCCGCCGGGAACTCGCGCTGCAAGCGAGGAGATGAATCAGTTCATGGAGACGGCCGGGCGACACTACCGGTCGGATTTTCTGCTGGAGGCGGTTGCGCAACTGAAGCCTTTGGCGGCAGAGCTGGGGCTGACGATGGCGCAGATGGGGCTGGCGTGGGTGTTGCGGCGGCCGGAAGTGGCGTCGGCGATTATTGGCGCTTCGCGCCCCGAACAGATTGCCGACAATGTGCGCGCCGTGGACGTGACTTTACCCGCCGAAGTACTCCAACGCATCGACCGCGCGCTGGAGGGCGTCGTCGTGCGGTAAGAGGCCGGGCTCTCCGGCGCTCCACGTCGAAATCACGCGGCAGCAGCTCTAGCACGCGGCTTTCGGGTTGGGATAGGCGTCGTGTTTGCCTTCATGCGTGGGATCAAGGCAGGCGAAGTCCTTCTCAACGGCGAGTTCAAGGAAGCCGGAGCCGTTGGGGATGGCGCCGTAGATGCCAACATCGTCGCCATGGGCCCAGGCCCGCGCGATCCTGGTGGGCACGGTCACAACGACTTCATCGCCGGTCTGGGATGCGGAGAGATTTGCCGCGGTCTCGGCGTGCTCAAGCGCGTAGGTAAGGTGAGCGCCGGGCGCAAAATGGACGGTTTCCTCGATGCGGCCTGAGTCCATCAACCGCCGCACTTCAGCAGGACCCACACGAAGCCGCAGCGAATCTCCCTTGATGCGCAATTTCATGGCGCTTGCCTCGCGGCGCGGAGCCGAACCACGCCCTTGTATTCGATGCTACTCAAAGGGGAAGGCGGCGGCAATGCGCTCCGTTGCGCATGGCCGGCCCATCGTTGCGCGGCCTACGCCGGCATTCTCCGCTTAACTCTCGGTGGATTTTCGATGAATCATCAGTAGGCCGTGCCGCCCGCATAATCCGCGGACATCGTGGTATACAAAGTCTGCACGCTCGCGACATCGGAAATGTAAAGGCCCAGTTCGCGGTTATTATCCATCGATGCATTTGAGTAGTTGATCGATCCCATGTAAACATTCTGCGTAGTCAGCCCATAGTCGGCAACCACAGCCTTGGCATGGATGTAAAAGCCGGTGTTCGTATCGGGATAAACATGGACGCCGCATCCAGCCGCCTCCAGCGCCTTGAATTCCGTGGCGTAGCTGCTCTGGCTGACCATGGCGATGCGGACGGTGACGCCTCGCTGGCAGGCGCTCTCCAGCGCGCTCACGATGTTGCTCGCACCCATCTCCTCGTTCTCCACCAGCAAGGACGCAGTAGCGCCGTTGATGATTCCCAGCATGTCGGCCTGGGCCGTGGTCGGACTCCAAATCAAATCGTCTCCCGGCCCGGGCTGATAGCTGAAATCACTGGCTCCGACCACTCCGCCGCTGGTTGTGCCGGCGGCGTAATCGGCGTTGAAGGTCGCCTGAATAGCAGCGATGTCGTTGGCATCGTTTTCCAGAAGCGCAAAGTCGCGCGTGGTCGAGTAATACTCCGATTGCAGATTCAGAGACATGATCGAAACCTGATTTCCATCAATGATGAAGCTCTTTTGATGGGTGGCTTCGAACGCCGTGTTTGCCCAGACTGCGCTGCAGTTTTTCACCGCATTGAGCTGGTTGAAAGCCGCCGTGTTGCCGGATTTCTCGTCGTTCTGGTCGAGGATGACCCGAACCGTGACGCCACGGTTGCACGCTGCGACCAAGTCGCCGGAAAACGTCGTGTCTTCCAGCGCGTACATGGTCATGTCGATGGTCGCCTGAGCATTGGTGATCAGACTATAGAGCGGCGTGACGCTATTGTCGGCTTCGGGAAAGACGTAGAGCGTATGCGTGATGGCCGAGGAACTGCCCGCGCCGCTGAGTGCGATCGTCTGTGGCGAACCGGGCGCATTGTCGGTAATCGTGATCGATGCACTGTAGCTGCTCGCGGCCGCGGGACTGAAAGTTGCGGAGATAGCGCAATTGGAGCCAGCCGGCAATGTCGCTCCGCAGGTCGTGGACTCTGAAAAATCCCCGGCATTCACCCCTGTGAGAGAGATGGCTGTGATGTTCAATGGTGCGTTGCCGGCATTGTTCAACGTGACGCTGGACGGCGCGCTCGTGGTTCCCTCCGTTGTGGTGGAAAATGTAATGCTGGAGGAAGACAGGCTGGCCTGCGGAGCAGATCCCGTGCCGGTAAGCGAAACCGTCTGCGGCGAACCCGCTGCGTTATCGCTTACACTGAGCGTCGTGGCAAAGTTGCCGCCGGTCGACGGATCGAAGGTAACGGAGATATTGCAATTGCCGCCCGCAGCCAGCGTCGACGAGCACGTGGTTGTCTCTGTAAACGCTGATGACCCCGTTCCCCCGCCGATCGAGATGGCGATTCCGGTCAGGCTGGCGTTGCCCGGATTCGACAGAGTCACGGACTGAGCGCTCGCCGCGGTTCCCGCATTCGTGGCTGGAAAACTCAGGGTGCCGGTCGAAAGCGTGGCCTGCGGCGCCGGCACGGCTGTTCCCGTGCCTGTCAATGCGACGGCCTGCGGTGAGCCGCTGGCATTATCCACAATGGTCACTGTTGCCGGAAGGGCCGCTGTGCTCTGCGGCTTGAAGTCGATCGAGAGGCTGCAGCTCGACGATGGCGCCAACGTTGCGCCGCAGGTGCTCGTCATCGAGTAATCGGAGGTGTCGCTAAGCGTCACACTGGTCAGCGAGAGGGCTGCGTTCCCCGAATTGCTGACAGTGACCGGCTGTGCTGCGCTCACCTGGCCCACAGTCACGCTTCCAAATGCCAGAGACGTGGCGGATAGCGTTACTTGTGGCGCAGCGGTTGTGCCACCTCCACCCGAAGAGGTGCTGCTTCCGCAGCCCGCCAGGGCGAACACAGACAGCGTGCATCCCGCCAACAACAATTTTGATAGCATCAAGGACTCGTTAACTCGTTGATTTTTAACTGATATTGAGCATACGGAAGCCAGTATATAATACGCTCGTCGATTGCCCGCGTTTAAACTGCGGACGCGCCCAAAAACTCCGGCGATCGGGAGTTTTTTCATTTCAAATTCATGGTAAGCTGATTACCCTCTGCTGGAATCCGGTATTAAACTCAGCTCAGGCGTGGTATCCAATCAACTACTGGCCGGGAAGACAGTCGGCCCCCTTCTAATCCGGTAGGACGGCGGCCGCTAGTCTCTGGAGATTCGTCATGTTAAAGTCCATTACTTGCAGGCAATTCCTGATTCTGTGCGGTATTGCGGTTGGCGTGTCGCTGATCGCAGGCTGCGGAAGTTCAATGACAATGGCGCCGGGGACGTCGGTTTCGACTGAGTCGGATGCCGACATTAACGTGAGCGGCGTGGTGCATGGCGGACAGCAGCCCATCTATGACGCGACTGTCACGCTGTGGGCAGCGGGCACCACGGGATATGGTAGCGCGGGCACCCTGCTCGCCACCACGACCACCAATTCCAGCGGCGTCTTCAATTTCCAGGTGTCTGGGCCCTCTTACACTTGCCCTAGCAGCTCATCCCAGCTGTACATCGTCTCTTCCGGAGGCCAGCCCACGACCGGGGTTACCAATTCGTCCGCGGCGCTGATGGCCGCGCTCGGATCGTGCAGCACGGTGCGCACCTCCAATCCGACGGTTATCGTCAACGAGGCGACCACCATCGCCGGCATGTTCGCACTGGCGCAGTTCTTCACGCCCAATACGAGCAGCGGTCTTGGATCGATTGGCGCCAGCGCCACCAACGCCACAGGCCTCGCAAATGCCATGGCGACTGCCAACAACCTGGTCAACATCACAACCGGCCAGAGCGCTGCTTCTTCGGTTTCCGCGGCGGTAGGCGGCTATTCAACCAATCCGTCCGTGACCATTACGCCGGAAAGCTCGAAGATCAACACCGAGGCCAACATCCTCTCGGCGTGCATTAACGGCGCCTCGGCGAATTCGAACTGCACCACGCTGTTTGGCGACGTGAGTTCCCCTGCTGCCCTTGACACGCTGCAGGCCGCGTACTACATGGCAATCAACCCCACAAGCTACGTGAGCAGCGCCAGCAATATCGCCGCGATCTATGGCCTCGCGACTCAATTTGCGGTGTTTACTCCGGTTCTTTCGGCCCAGCCCACTGACTGGACGCTCGGTATTACCTATGGCAGCTCCAGCACCAGCACGGCGGGCGTCTATCTGATGAATTACCCCACCTATCTGGCGGTCGATGGCTCCGGCGACGTCTGGATGGTCAACGACGCCAGCACCAGCGCTACATCAACCGCGAACAGTGTGACCGAGATAGGCCCGACCGGGCAGCCACTGGAACAGGTGCTCACCGGCGCGGGTACATTGATCGGGCCGGCAGGGATCGGAATCGACCCTACAGGGAACGTTTGGGTCCCGAACTACGGCAGCTCGTCCACCCTGCAAGCCTCGGTCGCGGAATACACTACCGGCGCCGCAACCAACAAATTCAACACCAACAACGGCCCGCAGCGTCTCGCAATCGACGGAAAAGGGAATGTCTTCGTGATCGAGCCGAGCTATAAAGGCTTGGGCGATTTGGAGGAGATCCCGGCTGGTACGGCGACCGGAGCAAGTGCGACAACGCTGGCGACTGGCCTCACCACCGATTTCTCAAACCTGGCGATCGACTCCAATTACACGATCTGGGTCACTGGCGGAGGCACCGGGGCCTCGGGAGGTACTGCCGGCTATCCCTACTTGTACCAGTTCCTCTATAGCTCCACTTCGCCGAATTACCCGTCTACACCCAGTGCGACGACAAACGCCGGCGGGATCGCCGAGCCGGAACAAGCCATCTCGATCGACAACAGCAACAATGTCTGGGTCCAGAACTACGGAGCCTATACGCTCTCTGAGCTCTCCGGAAAAGCGACGATCACAGGCGCCGTCGGCTCACCCTACGATATCTCCAGTTCCACCGGCCTGACCAAGCCCGAGTTCCAGGTTACAGACGGTGCAGGCAATCTCTGGGTCACGGACGCTGCATCGACCACGGCAAGCCCCGCCGGGAGCGTCTACGAGGTTTCCAATGCCGGCGTGCTTCTCTCGGAGGGGACTGGCTATGCTCACACCTATGACGAGCCCTACGGAATTGCCGTCGATGGCTCGGGGAACGTCTGGGTCGGAGCGTATAGTGCGGCGGAGCCGAGCGGCTTTATCACGGAGATCGTTGGCGCTGCTGTGCCCGTTGTAACGCCAGTTGCTGCCGGCCTTCCCACAACTCCGGGTGGCACGAGCAAGCTTGGCACTCGTCCCTGACAGGTTGGTTTCAGGGAGCAGAATCCTATTGCCGCCGGATCATTGTCAGCCCGCGATCCGGCGGCATCTTTTATCCCATGAAAATCGTTCGCCGTATTTTCGTTTCCATTCCTCTTGCGGCGGCGCTCGCGATAGCCGCGGGGTGCGGATCGACCAAAACGCCAGCTACGACGCCGGTTGAACCGTCTGGCGGAGCGGCCTTCAGCGGCACGGTAATCGCCGACGGCAAGCCGGTGAGCGGAGCGAGCGTGCAGATCTATGCCGCCGGGACGAACGGCAACGGCTCGGCGGGAACGGCTTTATCGGCCGAAGCGCTGACCACGGACAGCAGCGGCAGCTTTAACGTGCCCTCCGGCTACGACTGCGCCAGTTCCACCACGCAGGTCTACCTGGTGGCGCGCGGCGGCAATCCCGGCTCGGGCAGCGGTGCAGATAACAACGCTTTGGCGATGATGGCCGCGCTGGGCGATTGCAGCGGCATAGCGTCCGGAACAACGGTGATGGTGAATGAGGTCACAACGGTGGCCGCGGTGGCGGCGCTGGGAGCTTTCTACGCGCCAGGAGGGAATATAGGCGCCGCAAGCACCAACGCCACGGGCTTGGCCAATGCCTTTCTTGTCGCCGGCAATCTGGCTAACGTAAGCACGGGAACCGCGCCAGGCGCTGCGCTGCCGCCGACCTTGGCTGTCTCCTCAAGCAAGCTGAATACACTGGCGAACGCGCTGACGGCGTGCGCCGCCATTGCATCGGACTGCGGTCCGCTTTTTGCCGCCGCTACGCCGGCAGGAGGCGCGGCGCCATCCAACACGCTGGACGCTGCCTGGAGCATCGCTCGGCATCCCGCCAACAATGTCGCCGCGGTCTACGCCATCGCAGTGGGCAGCACGCTGTTTTCTCCAGCGCTTTCCGCCGCCCCGCCGGACTGGATGCTCTACCTGGCGCTGACCGGAGGCGACTTGGGCAGTCCCACGACCATCGGCGTAAACTCCGGCGGGACGGTCTGGGCCGCGGATTATGTCGGCGCCATTTCCGCGTTTTCCCCTGCCGGGGTTCCTTTGGCTACCGATGGATTTACCGGCGGGGGCCTGAACGAGTCGTTCGGCCTTGCGGTCGATTCCTCCAACCGGATATGGGTCACGAACGAGCAGAGCCCAGGGGCCGTCAACAGCGGCTTAGGCACCCTGACGGAGTTGAGTGCAACGGGAGAGCTGCTTTCCGGCGGCAGCGGCATTTTCCCAGGACTCATCAGCTTCCCGTACGCGATCGCGGCGGATTCAAATGGGAACATGTGGATTGCCAACTACTTCGGTTCCACAGTGACGCTCCTGAACAGCTCCGGCGTCTCGCTCTCAGGCTCAAATGGCTGGGGATCGGGTTCAGTTCAGCTCCCCGTGGCAATCGCCGTTGACGCGAGCCATAACGCCTGGGTCGCGAACAATGCCAACAATACCATTTCCAAAGTTACGGCGGATGGATCGCAGGCCATCACAGTCGCCTGCTGTGATATCCCTGGCGGCATCGCGACGGATCAGAGCGGCTATGTCTGGGTGGCAAACTACGCTGCCTCCAGCGTCAGTCAGGTTTCCACCGGTGGCACGGTTGTTTCCAGCGGATACACCGGAGGCGGCCTTGACCATCCAAGCTCTATTGCCGTCGATGGAGCAGGTACAGTTTGGGTGGCCAACTACCGCGGAAATTCTATCTCCGAGTTGGCCGGTTCTACCGCCTCGTCGCCGGGAGAAGCGCTTTCGCCCTCGTCGGGATTTGGGACAGACGCGCCCATGGAGGGTCCGTTCGGAATTGCCGTCGATGCGAGCGGCAATCTTTGGCTCTCAGGTTATATCAACAACGTTCTGGTGGAGTTCGCGGGTGCGGCGGTTCCGGTTAGAACACCGGTTACGGGGCCGCCGCAAGCACCATAGGGCAAGCGCGCCGGCGCCGAATGTTTTCTCGAGGATGGGATTCCGATTGCCGGGAATCAATGGGGCTTATTGCGGTAAACCGCTTGTCGACCAATTTTCACGGTACAGGTCCCTTTCCGATTGACATCTCAATCCGGAAAGTTTAGACATGAATAGTTGGGTACAGCGGTCCACTCTTGGAGGAGTTCTTTTATGAAGCTTTCCTCACGTGTTCTTCTTCTGATGTTGATCTTCGCTTGTGTCCCGCTGCTCCGCGCGCAGACTGGATGCGACGATTCGCCCGAGTCTCCTACCCTGATCCTTGCGCTGGTGGGATCGGCCGGCGCATTTTTAGCCGCAGTTCGTGGCCGCTTCAGAGCACGCCGCTAGAGCGCTTTCGATTCACTTCTAGACATCGCCAACATCCTGCGAGGTGGCTTTTCCTTGAGGGAAAAGCCACTTGCCATCTCGCATTCTGTTGAGAGTAGAATCGAAAACGCTGTAGTCCGGACTGCGCCGGGCAGTCCAAGTGCCCTTCATTTGGGAGGCGCTTCAACAGCGGGCTTAGAGAGAGCATCCGGCTTCGTGTTGCCAGCCGGAACTGCCGGCATGTCTGGCTCTCCAAGAATCCTGTTCAACACGCGTGCCAACCGCAGGCCGCCAAGCGCCAACTGCGCATCCACAACTTTGATCTCTTCTGCCACATAGTCTGGCGTGATTAACGTGCCTTTGGGAACCAGTGCGTTCACCGCGTAGTGGTGCGAGATATTGGCCCAGGTTGTCGGCTCCCCGCCGGCCAGTCGCTCCCAATTGTTGTCTTTGATTTCCTTGAGCAGTTTCTCGGTGTACTTCTTTTCGCTCAGCCCCTGGTCCTCAATGAGCATATCGTCCCACACGCCGTGGAGATTGCAGTGGAATCCACCACAAACGAAGGACATGAGAAACTCCACGGGAATGTCGTTGCCGCCGCGATCATCGCCGAGGGTGTGAAATGGCTGGTGTATGTCTCCGATGAGGTGCACCAGAAACTTCAGCGCCATGGCACGGTCCGCCGGGCTCAGCGACACATCGCCCAGACGCCCCTCGAAGTACAGAATGCGATCGGTAATACAGTCGCGCCATGGCGAGGCTGGATCCGTCTTCGACACAGGACAGTCGCGCTTCCGGTCGAATTGCGTCGCCGTCCCGGGAATATCCACGAAGTGCCAATCGGCCGTCTCCGGATGTTCCTGGCGATACTCGTCCGCCCATGGCGCGACATCAGCCAGGGTCTGGTTGCCCAGAAGCTTGGCGATTTGCGCCTTCGCCGCCGGCGTCAGATATTGCTCCGCCACCAGCGCAGTCAGCCGATGGCCTTCGCGGCCCCACGCCCAGCCGGTTTGGACGCACGCGCATAGCAGAAGGGCGCAGGCGACAGCCGCGCGCATGACCCGCCGGCTCGATGCAATTGCTGCTCTTTTCATTCATCTCCTTTGTTCAAATAGAGGGCCTGAAAGGACGGCTCGCTTTTTGTGGACCTTTCGATGCCGGCGTGAAGCGTTGCTGCGCGATGCGGGCGACGATCGCTGCATCTTGCTGAGCTCGTCATATCGAGGGAATCTCAAGAACCCTATTGGCGCGATCTTTAAGCTCAACGCGCCTTGAGTGCCAAATCGACGGAACCCATGCGGCCGGTTTCATTGTCGCGGACGACAAATCGCAAAATGCTGGCCTTTGCCGCGGGATGCGCAGTGAAAACAAAACTGGCCATCCGGGCGGGATCATGCAAATCAGCCCCGGGCTTCGCAGTGGCGATCATGCCGCGCATGGTGTGGCCGATCATCTTGTGTGCCGCGTTCAGCGAAGCCGACATCACTGAAACCGAGGCACTGAAGGCGCCGCCTGGCTTCGGGCTCCACGTAAGGTCGGCCGCGCCCACTTGCACCAAAAAAGTCTTCGGTGGCACGCCGGGCGACGTGTCGGGAACCACTTTCACCAGCAGCCCATTCAAAGGGATGGAACTCTCAACCGCGGTGGTCAGGTCGTAGTTTCGCGCGGCATCGGATTTCATTTCCTCCGATCGGCCGGAAAAGTATCCCGTGCGCGTGCTGACTTTCAGGCCGGGACGCAGGCAAACCGCCTTGATCTTGCGATACTGCGCCGCCATTTCGCTCGGCGTGTTGGGCGAGTAGGAGAGTGTGTAGAAATCCGCGCCCAGGTTGACAGCGGCCTGAATCTGCTGGGCCACATCGTTCATTCCGCGAACCACGCGGCCGCCGGTGGCTACGCCAAGTCCGTCGAAGTCCTCATCGGCGTTAAAGGTTGCCGAATTCCGCAACAAGGATTCGCCTGCTGCTTGCGTAAAGTCCGCCTGCGAAATATCGGTAATTTCGGTCATGCCAGGGGCCAAGCTGGAAGGATCTACTGCGTAGAGCGTGATGTGCGCGTCGAGCATCGCATTGGTGATCTGCCGCAGAGCTTCCTTCACCTGATCGATGTCATCGCTGGCAAAGGCTTGCGGATCGATGCTGGGAAAGCCTCCGCCAACCCAACGCAGGTTCTTACGGCCGGGGATGCGCGCATAGCTCTGTGCGATCTGCTCGATGGCGTGCAGGCTCTGGTCAAGCCGCTCCAACGGACCCAGATCGGCGTTGCCCTGGAGTTCGAGTTTCCATGCGTATTCCGTGGGCGCAGCGGCCAGAGCGCGAAGCAACATGTCGCGATCCCGCGTGAAGGCCTGCAATGGCTTCAAGTGATCGTCGTAGAGCATCAGCAATGCGGTGGGCTGCGCCAGCACGGCCGGTTGCCGGATTAGATAGTCATGCAGTTCCCGGCGCGCGAAAGAGCTATCGGCAAAATGTGTGTTCAACTGATCCAGCAGAAGCACAGTCACCGGAGACTGGCCGAAATTTGCCGGTTGCGCGGGATCATAGACCTGAGACGCACCGGCTGCATCGGATGAAGCGGGCAGCTTGTGAAACGACGGCCCTTCAAGGGAACGAATCTGCTGCAGCTTGCCATCCTCAAACACTTCAAAGTCCTTCGCCGTCAGGCCGTCCACGGACTTGCCGCTCGCATCGGTCACCACAACGTCGAGCACAACAAGCCTCACATTGACTTTGAATTGAGGAGTCTTCTGCGCGGCATTTTCATCTTGAACAAAAGCCTGTGCCCGGAGGGTTGCTGCCGTCGCCAGCGATGCCAGAAGCAAGACCAGGGTAAGGGTGGATTTCCGGTCGACGCAAGCTCTGGGTGGCAAATCTTATCCTCTCTTCTGCAACCGTCCCGGCAACCGGCTTCTTCTCACGGCCATGCGCGAGTGCTACGACCTCGCGGCAGGCAACAGTCACCGGCGTTGCGGTTTTCATCATGAACCGGAGGCGCCCGGGGGCTGACGCCAGCCAGCCCTTCCGGTTCCATCAACGTGCAAAACGCTTCGCTCAGCTTTGGTTAGAAGTGCAAACGAAGAGCTACCTGCAGTTGCCGCGGACTGTAGGTGAAATTGCTGTTGGAATTGGTGTAGGAGCCAAAAGCGTTTCCTGCTGTGTACGGCGTGAGCGTGGTCCCGCTGAGCGTATAAGCTTCATTGCTGATGTCCGTGATGTTCTGATGGTTCATCACGTTGAACAAATCAGCCAAAAACTCAAGACGCATGGGTTCGGATCCCAGCAGCGGGTGGACGGCGAAGTTCTTGCCCAGGCGCATGTCATAGACCGCGGTCTTGGGATAGCGATACGAGTTCCTTTCGATGACCGGCAGACGATCCGCGCTCGACCCGGAGCCGTTCAGGCCCTTGTAGGCCGGGTTGACCGTGCATCCCAGGCTCGCCGTGCAGCCATCGGTTCCGTTGGGAACGCTGAGGCCTGAAACCGAACCGCTGACGTAAGGCGTGTAAGGCAGGCCTGTCTGGAGCTGCACCAGGGGAGCGATTCGCCAACCACCGAGCAACTCTCGATAGAAACCCGTGAAATGCGTCTGCGGTTCAAAGATGAGTGCCCCAACATAGCGCATACGCACATCCGTGGCGCTGTTGCCGTACTCGAGCTGCAGGTTCGTCGGGTCGTATGCGGAGTAAGTTGGAACCACGGTAGATTCGTAGGGGTTGTCATCTAACGCATGCGACCAGGTGAAGTTGGTTAGAAGAGAGAAGCCGTGCTCGAAACGCCGCTCTGCCTGGAGCGCCAGCGCATTGTAAACGGAGTTGACGCTGCTTCGAATATCGAGAATCTCGCCATAGGCAGGATTCGGACGGGTAGAAGCGGCTGTGCCGGCGGGCTGCAGAAAGACCTTGGTGGTGAAGCTTTGGCCGGGCTGCAAAGGAAGCTTGGCTCCGCCATGCGGCAGCGTTACGTATCCGCTCACCGGTGGTTGTGGATAGCTGGCATAGGTGGCGTCTGCCGTTGCGCTGATGGGATAGGAGCTGAGTGGCGTTGTGGACGATGCCGCGGGGCCGACCGTGAATGTGTAGTTGTAGGTGTTGCCCAGCGCGGCATTCACATCGACCGCGGTCGGCAGTTCGCGCCCCAGAGACAGCATGTAGGAGACGCCGAGAACGAAGTTGTGACCCAGGTCCCGTTCGATCGCAAGGTCGGCCTCATGCACTTGAGGATTCTTCATGTGCGGGTCGAGATAGGCCACCGTCGAAGTCACCGACTCCGCGGATTTTGGCGTATACAGTCCGGTATTCGCGGTTCCGCTGGCGCATTGATAAATTTGCGACGCGGAGGTTGCCAAAGCCGGGAAGACAGGGCCGCAGGAATTGGGTCCATACAAGCTGGAAAAGCTGATCTGCGCATTCGGCGCCCCGGATTCGATGTAGGTCTGGAAAATATTGGAGTTGATAATGCGCCCAAAGTACATTCCGTAGCCGCCGCGCAGAGTCGTTTTATTGTCCCCAAAGACATCCCAGGCAAAACCAAGGCGCGGAGCGATGGCGTCGCGATCGTCGGGCCGATCGGCGGTCAGGGGAAGAGCTGTGGTGGTAAAGCTGACGCCGGCAGCAGTCAAATCGGCGGCCAGAGCCGGATTTCCGCTGTTCACGAAGGGGCTGGGCGGAACATATTCATACTCGTAGCGCACACCCAGCGTAAGCGTCAGATTTGGACTGGCGCGCCAGTCGTCGTTGGCGTAGCCGGCATATTCGCGGGTGGCGATCTCGCCGGAGGCACTGCCGAAGGTTTGCTCAAAGCTGTAATAGATCTGGTTGTAACACTGCGTCGTGGCCGCTGTGCAGGCGGGCGTGCCGACGACAGGTCCGCCTACGCCCGTGACAGCGTTCAAATACTCTGCAATGAAATCGTATGAGTAGTCGAAGCTGTACTCGCCGTTGCCATCGTAGAGATTATTGTCGAAATCAAGGGCCTTGTTGTACTCGACACCGAACTTGAAACTGTGGCGGCCGCGCGCCCAGCTGATGCCATCCATGAGTTGCAGGCGCCGTTCGTCGGGATCGGCGACACGCGGCAGATCCGGATTAGAGCCCATATAAATGCCGTCGTTAAAATAGTAGCCAATGTCCGTACTCGCCGCGTGTCCAAATGCATTCTGGGCCAGGGGCAGCTCATTGGGCAGTGGCGGCTGCTGATGATCGAACTCGAAGTCTCTGCCGTACTGGGCGAGGGCCACGTTGACCATCGAGTTGGAAAGCACGCTCGTCAGACGGGCGATCACATAGTCTTCCTTTACGTTGTCATTTCCCCACCCGGAGCGGCCCTCGTCGTACGAAGCCTGGGAATACAAGCCATTCGGCGAAGAGTAGCGCATGCGGTTGTACATCACAGAAAAGTGCTCGCGATCGTTGATATGCCAGTCGAGCTTCGGCATATTCAACTCCTGGTCCTGGGTGCGCGGAACTGCTCCGATAAAGGACTGGATGATGTTCAGGCCTTGTGTGTAATACGCGGAACCGGCCTGGAAGGAGTTCAAACCGTAGAGAGCAGAGATGGCGCAGGCGTTGTAATCGCCCTCCGTGCTCAGGCTGAGAGTGGTGGACGTGAAAGCCGCGGTCGAACAGGTTTCGCCCGCGGGCAGCGTCGGGTTCGACGGAGCAAACATGTCGTTTGGGTCGGAGGGCCGCGATATGCCAGGGAAGTTGCGGCGCTCCTGGTCGTAGGAATAGAACCAGAACAGCTTGTTGTGAATCAGCGGCCCGCCGGCTCCAAAGCCCCACTGTTTGCGCCAATCCGTCGGCTTGGTTGGCACACTCGAATATGTGTCGTTGGAGTTTTGTACAGTCAGCAACGTATAAGGGTTCGTGGCGCCGCCCAGATCGATGTCCCGGTCGTAGAAAAACAGCTCGCCATGAAGTTGATTGCCGCCGCTCTTGGTGACGACATTGATGACACCGCCGGCCGAGCGTCCATATTGCGCGGAATAGTTGGAGGTATTGACCTGGAACTCCTGAACCGCCGCCGTCGAAACGGTATAGGCGGTGCGCGTGCGGCCGCGTGCTTCGGAATAATATGCCTGGTTGTCGTCGGCGCCATCCACGGTGTTATTGTTCAGCAAAAAGCTGATGCCGCGAAAACTCAACAGGCCATAGCCGTTAAGATTGGAAACCACGCCGGGAGTGAGGCGGGCAAAATCGGACCAGCGCTGGCCGTTGACAGGAAAGTTATCCACCTCGTTGGGGTCGATCGTGGTGGAAATGGCGCTCGAGTCAGTATGCAACAGCGGCGCTTCATCGGTGACAACCACGTTATTGCTCACCGAGCCGACCTTTAGCGCGGGCGATACCGTGGTGACGCTGCCGACAGAGACGATGATCGAGTTTTCCTGATAGGTCTCGAAGCCATCCGCCTTGAAAGTCGCGGTATAGGCGCCAGGATCCAGATCGGGAACGCCGTACTCGCCGGACGCGCCGCTTTTCACCGTGCGTTCGATGCCGGTGCTGACGGACTTTACGGTAACGGCAACGCCGGGCAGCAGTGCGCCGGCATTATCAGAAACCGTGCCGCCGATGGCGCCCGTGGTTGCCGACTGCGCAAAGGCTGTGTTCAGCGCCGGTGCGGTCATGAATAGAACGAGGAAAACGGCAAGCATAGCCGATTTCATGATGAGAGCTGGCTTGGCGAAACCATCTGCGTTGCGAGAAGTTAGTTGCATCGAGCGAATCTCCTGACCGTGGAACACGCCTGCAATGAAAATTAGGCGGCACAGAGAATAGGACCGAGGGCGGGAAATTCTCCCGCCCACCTTGTCAAACTTGCATCATTGAACTGTAAGCGGCACCTTGAAGCTGGACGACGCACCGGAGGATCCCGTGATGGTCACTGTGACGGTATACGTGCCCGCGGTTGTCGCCGGTGTCGCCGCGACATTGCCATTGCACGAAGCGATCCCGGCCGATGCCAGCAGCAGCGCCATCGCCATCCATAGGTGGCCATAGCGCAGCTTTGTCTTGCGGCGACGAAGCCCGATCAGCAGGGCCAGACCCAGACCCGCCAAAATGCTGAGCATGGGCCGCCAGCCGCGCCCCTCGCCGCCCAGCGACGATGCCGCGATCCCTTGCGACGCGCTCTGCGTGAGGATGCTCATCGCGATGGTGTTGGATACCTGGCATCCGCTGGCCGTCATCGAAGCCGGATAGAAGGAGCAGGACGAATTCGCCGGCAGGCCCGAACACGCGAAGGTGAGGGTCCCGGAGTAGACGTTCTGCTGGAGCGTAAAGCTGTAGAGAGCGGTTTGGCCGGGAGCCACAGTATTCTGCTGAGAGGTGATTGCAGCGCCGCTGAAGCTTGGGGTCGAAGACGTGATCGTTTCCGCCCCGCTGGTGGAGGTCTTGTAATAACTGTCGCCGCTGTAAACTGCCGTGATGGCATAGGTGCCCGTTGTCGAGAACGTGTAGGTCAGGCTGGCGGCATTGGAGCTCACATTTACGGGCGAGCCAATCTGCGAACCATTGGCATAGAAAGTGACCGTGCCGCCGGGAGGATTGGCGCCACTGGTGGTGACCGAGGCCGTCAGAATCACCGGCGTGGTGTTGTTATACGCCGTAGTATTCGCGCAATTAGCAGTCTGGGTTGCGTTCACTACCGTGCGCGTCAACGGAGAGGCCACATAATCTCCCGCGAGCGGGAAGCTGGCCATGCCACCCAGGACCGAGGCGACTTCGAGCGTGCCGGTAAATGGCCCCAGCACGGACGGCGTTGCCTTGATGGGAAGCACACAGTCTTTCGTGGTATCGCTGTTGGTGGTGCAGATTGCGTTGCCGAACACAAAGTTCCCAGTGCCTGTGGTCAGCGTATAGGCCAGCGAGGCTTCAGGGCCGTCGCCGGCGGCAAAGTGAATATCGACGTACTGCGTAGGCTGGTTGGCGCCAATGGCGCCGAATTGCGTTCCCGAGGCAACCTCGCGAACCAGGCCGGAGACCGTATCACCGGTGAAAAGGTCGGAGTACGCATCCACCGAAACGCCAAAGACGCCGCCCGTTGTGCCGGTGCCGAATTTAGCCGAAGTTGCCGGGCAGCCGTCGCCATAGCTGTCGATCGTTGTCACTCCGGGCACAATCGACGCCGTACATACCGTTGCCGCGCCGCCTGCGACCGCATACATGAGCTTGCCGGCGGAATCGACACGCCAGATCACGCCGGCATATCCGTCGGCGAGATACAAATTGCTCAGGCTGTCGGCGGCAACGCCATGGGGATTGCCAATTCCGAAACTGCCCGCGACCCCGCGCACGGTGACGGGCGCCGCATTCTTGCCTTCGGTGCTCTGGATGCCTGCGTAGAGTTCGATCTCGCCGGCCGTTGAGCCGGTGCCTCCTATGATCTCGGGCACGTTGTACAGGTACTCGTCGGAAAAATAGACATTCCCCGATGGGTCTACGGCTACCCCGTATGGGGCGTCGATCAGGGTGTCATTTGCCAGCGCGCCAGGAGTATATTTGACCCCGCTGCCGGGGTAATTGCAGCCGGTTGTGCCGCTGTCCCCATTGGGGCACGTCGAGCTGCCCGCCGTGGTGGCGCCGGCGATCTTCGCCACCGTGCCGGGTGGAATCGTCACCCCGGTAACTGTCGTCGCCTGGGTCGCGTTCGTGTTGACCACCAGCACGGCTTCTTTGTACTCGTCGGTAATATACAAATTGCCACTGTTATCGAAGGCCAGGCCGAACGGCTCGTACAGGTAGCTTTGACTTGCGGCCAGAATGCAGTTGGTAAGGACCGTGGTCGAGCAGGCCGGAGAGGCGGTGAAGTTGTCCGCGCTGTAGCCCGCATTGTAATAGGACGACAGATAGCCGTCGGCCGTCGAAATGACTCCGGTCGTAGTGATCAATCCTTTAGTCGCGGCAATTTTGCGGACATCGGCGCCAAAAATCTCCTCGGACGTGGTCCCCCCGGTCGTGTTGCCAATTTCGGAGAAATACAGGTCGCCGGCGGGAGAAAAGACCAGCCCGACTGGGCTTGCCAAGTAGACTTGCGTCCCCAGGCAGCCATCGCCCTTCGCATCACTGGCCGTAGTCGTGCTGTTTCCGGCCACGCAGTCTGCACCCGATGCCGGAGAAGCGCTCTGACTGACACCGCCGGCCACCGCGGTCACAATCCCGCTGACGGCATCCACGCGGCGAATCAGGCCGTTGGTGTAGTCGGTGAAAAACACGTTGCCATTCACGTCCGCGACAGCAGTACGAGGCCCGGTGAGCTCGATCTCGGTGGCGAGGCAGCCGTCACCGTAGGTGTCGGTAGGCGTGTACCCCGAGACCGGACATCCCCCAGTTGCACCTGCTGTAAACGTGGCTGTCGCTCCGCCGCCGGCGATGACCTTGACGGAATATGGCAGCAGTTGCGGCGCCACAGCCTGTGCGTTCGCCCTTGAACCAGCAAAGACCGTAAGGGCAACTAGAGCGATGAACACATAACGACTTGCGAAACAGAGAACCTTGTCGATGATTGACACGAAGGAATGCTCCTTGACGTGAGGTAATCCAGTGTAATGAGAGGAGAGACTCGTCCCCCCTGCGGATTGTCAATTTCCCGTTCTTTCAGCAGACCGGGAGTGTAACAAAAACCACCTCGAATTCAAAAGGAAATCTGCTCAGGTGCTCAATCTTAAACGTTTCGCTGAAGAGAAGCACTTTAAGTCGTTGGAGATGTGGCGATGTGATGGTTATCACACTTGGCCGGTTCGCGCAAAGCTGCGCGGCCAAGCGGCGGCCCTCGCGAAGTAGTACAGAGCCGGATCGCCTGCGGCTACCGCAAGGAGGCAGCACGAACCGGAGTCACTTCAGACGGGCATACTCGGCGCGCGCTTGTTTGAGAAGGAGCAGGTCTTTGTCTGCGTCCTTCCATGCGGCGAAGAGTTCTTCATATTCGCTTCGGCTGCTGGGATCGTCGTGCTTGAGCGCCAGCACGCGGGCCAGGCGCAAGTGGGAGAGGGTGGAATTGGGCCAGATCGGGTCAAGGCCGGGATTGTCGAGGATCAGCCTGTAATCGGTAGCAGCGGCATCCAACATGCCGGCCTCAGTCTCAGCTCGCGCCCGCTCGTAGAGCACGCCGATGTCGCGCATCTGGTATTTGCGCGCAGGTTCGATCTCAGCGACGGCTTTCGCCGGTTGATGCGCCTCCAGGTCCAGGAAGGCGCGCAGTTGCGGCAAATCGAAGTAGAGCTTGAGCGAACTCCTGGTTCCGTTGCTGCTGTTTTCTTCGATGTACCGCTGCGCGGGCTTGGGATCGCCCAGTTCTGCCTTGAATGAAGCATCTGTGCCGGGGTCGCCTCCGTCGCTTTTCATCTGTTTCAGGCTGGCTGCGGCGCCGGCGCGGTCGCCAAATTCCAACAGAGTGCCGGCCAGCCACATGGATTCCAGGTCGGCAAAATCGCCATCGCCGTTTTTGATCGCATCCTGACGCGCGCGTGAAAAATCATCGACAGCTTCGCGGAGTTTGCCTTCGCTGGCCGCCGCAAACCCCAGATCGACGAGCGTCTGCTGCGACTCCTGATGTGCGAATCCCCAATTGGCTTCGGTCTTCATGGCCGCCGCGTCGTGCTCGGCAAAGGCGATCTGGAAGAGGGTGCTGTGGAGATCCCATAGGTCTCTGCCATCGGCAATCGCAGCCTGGGCCACACGTTTGGCGTCGGCAAAGCGATTGGCCTTCCTATAGGCACGGGCCAGAATATCGGCTCCCATGCCGGAGCGCGGGTCAAGGCGATAGGCGTGCTCCCCGGCTGCAATGGCCCGTGCGTACTCGCCGAGCGCGGCGTACATATTGCACAGGCTGAACCAATTCGTCGCGTCATTTGGATAAACCTGGCTGTAAAGCCTCATGCTGGCGATGGCAGCTTCGAGGTCCCAGGTTCCGTAGGCGCTGTATGCGGTTTCAATGGTCAACCGTTCCCGCTCGGTGGCGCGGGCGCGCAGTTCGTAGGCCTTCGCAATCAACTGGGCAGCCTGCACGTAATCGCGGCGATTGTAATAGCTGTTGCTTAGCCCCCGGTAAGCCGAGGCAAAGTTTGGGTCCAGTGCAATGGCTCGTTCGAAAAGCGCTCTTTCCGTCTCGATGTCGCCGCGGTCGGAGGCTGCCATAGCTTGCGAATAAGCCCGCAGAGCGTCCAGAGAAGGCGTGGTGGCTTCCGCAATCGGGATCTCAAACCGCGCCAATGAAGCCGCCGATTCGCCCAACTGTTTGCGCACCCGGCCTGCAGCCTCATCGAGCGCGCGCAAAATCTCTTCTTTCGAACCAGCCTCGAATTTGGCGCCGGCGACCTGCTTGCCGTTCACGCAACTTTCGGCGGCGAGCATCACCAGGTACTTGCTGCCGAAACTGGAGATCGTGCCGTGCAGCACGGCCTGGGCATTGTTGCGCTCGCATACCTCGCGCGCCAGGTCGGAGGTCAGCGCTTCGTCTGGCCTGCGCTGCATTTGCGCGAGCGTTTCCCTGATGCCAGAACGGGGCAGCAGATTGAGGAATGGCGACTGCGCCAGGTCCATCTCCAGGGCCTGGTTGAGTGTCTGGTCAAAGGCGGCGTCGCCGGTGGTGTTGGTAAAGTCCGCCAGCACAACATCGCAGAGCTGTGGCGGATGAGCGAAGTACTTCGCGCCGAAGGTCACGGCCAAAGCAGCGAGCGCGCCGGCGAACGCCGAAAGAACAACCCAACGGCGAATTGCGCTGCGGCGGCCAGCCGATGCGCCCGGCAAAGCCGCAGCTGAGACCGGGGCGTTTTCGATGACCAAATGAGTCCGCTGGCGCACGCGCTGCACAAAAACGTCGCCGGGAAGACTCTCGGGCAGAGCGTCCACCGGATGCACCACCTGCACCGCGGCAACGAACTGGTAGCCGCGGCCGGGAATCGTGACGATGCAACCGGACTTGTCACCCAGCCCCTTGCGCAGCGCGGAGATGTGCTGGTTCAAGTTGTTTTCTTCGACGAAGGCGTCGGGCCAGACCGCCTGGAACAACTCCTCTTTGGTGATGACCTGCCCCGCGTTGAGAACCAGGTGTCCGAGCACATCCAGATTCTTCGGGGTGAGCGGAACGGTGGCGCCGTCCCGCTTCAAAACCCGTGCAAAAGTATCCAGCTCAAAACCACCAAAGCGATATAAATCGTGCGATACGGGCAACATGCAGAGCCTTCATACATCTTTCATAAGAATTCAGGCCCAGATTCAAGACGCCAACCGCCCCTTCGGACTTTAGTGGAGAACCGAAAGAGTCTTTTTAGAGCGCGACCCGCAGAACAGGAATGTATGAACATCTTACGCCGCAATCCGCCGCATGAGGATAAGGCAGCGAAAAAGCCTCCTGTGGGAAATGCCGGGGCGCAACGCATCGAGGTCACCGTTGAACAGGAGTGGGTTTCGATGTTGGTGCGACGTCCGGCGGATGCGACAGCGGCGGCAGCGCAGGCGAACCCGGAGGAACCGGCTGTTGAAAAGCACGTGGCCGGTGCAGAGCGCGGGAAATTGCCGCCTCCGCCCGGTGGCAAGTGAGCAACAAACCGCGCGGCACGGGTCGCTCTGCCGCAAAGCGGAAGGTAAACCGGGCTGGAGGCAGCGCAACGCCCAACGGCCCCGATCCGCGCGTGGTGGATTTCGAAGTAGTCGCTTCACCGGAGTTGAGGAGAGATTCTATGTTCGGTCATCATTTTCCATCCCACAGTGTCCGGCGCCCTTCCCTGCGCATTCTTGCCTCGCTGGCAGCGGTCGTTGCCCTGTTGGCGCTGCGGTCGCAGGCCATGGCGGCCCCGGCGCCCGTGGTCAGCCTCGGCGCCTCGCCGTTCAGCGTCACCCCGGTCGCCGTCAATACCCTGGGAGTCTCTTTCATCACGCTGACCAACACCGGGAACGCGGAGTTGACCGGCATCTCCTATAGCGTATCCACGATCAGTGGCACGCCCTTCTCACTTGATGGATATGGTCCGGCTCAAGGCTATGTGGCGGGCACCTGCCATGGAGTCACTACGTTGGCGCAGGGCAGCTCCTGCACCATCCAGGTCGATTTCATGCCCAAACAGCCGGGCCTGGTTGAGACTACGCTGACGGTAAGCGACAACGCCGCCAACTCGCCGCAAACCGTCACCATCCTCGGCAACGGGCTGCTCGGCCAGTTGCAGTTCTATCCGGCATGGCTCAGCCCCTTTGCGGGCGTGATCGGCCTTGGAAACGGCTGCCACGATACCGGCAACGGCGCCCCGGCCACCAGCGCCACGCTCTGCACCCCAGGGAGTGTGGCTGCCGATCCGTATGGCAACATCTACATTGTCGACACCGGCAAGAACGTAGTACGCATGGTGAACTCCTCGGGCAATATCTCTGACTTTGCGGGCTATGCTTCCACGTTTGACGCCACGAACCCATCGGCATGCGGCGATGAATCCGACATTTGGGGCGACGGCTGCCCGGCCCTCGACGCCACTCTGAACGACCCGGTCGCGGTCGCGGTGGACGCTCAAGGCAACGTCTACATCTCCGACTACGGCACCTACAGCATCCGCGTGGTCAACGCCGTGACCGGCGTCATCACCAAGTTCTACAGTAGCGGCCCGGGCGATGAAGCCTTCCTCACGCCGGGAGGACTGGCCTTCGATCCCTCCGGCAACCTCTACGTTGCAACATTCAATGAAGGCGTCGTGGTCAAGATCACCCCCTCGGGCGGTGGGTCGATCTTTGCCGGTATTCCGCCGGATTCCGGTGGCACCCACAACGGCTATAACGGCGACGGCATTCTGGCCACGGCCGCCGAACTTAACGCGCCCAACACCGTGGCCTCCGACCTATCCGGCAACATCTACATCGCCGATTCGAATAACTACCGTATTCGCATGGTCAGCGCCGCGAACGGCAAAATCTCCACCTTCGCGGGCAACGGAACGCAAGGCGATTCTGGCGATGGAGGTCCTGCCATCGATGCGGAAATCAATGCCTATAGCGTGGCCGTCGACGCGGCAGGAGAGGTGTACGTCTCCGGAAATCAAGATGTTCTGGTTCGCAAGGTGGACCTGTCGGGCAACATCACCACCATCGCCGGCGGAGGCAGCGGAAGCGTAGTGCCCGCTCAAGCCACTGGTTTTGGCTTCACCTCCTCCATCGAGTTCATCGGCATCGATCTCTACGGCGATCTGATGATTCCCTCCGGTTCCGGCGTAGTAAGTGCAGGCCCGCAGGGCGCTCTGGTCTTCGGCAGCACGAACTTAGGCTCAACCAGCCCGGCCCTGTCCGTCACCTTGATCAACACCGGCACTGTGCCGGTATATTTCTACAATCCAGCCGAAGAAGATGTCGTGCCCAGAAAGACCGGCCGCGTCGCGGTAAAAGCGCAGGGCGTGACTCCTGACGGCACTGGAATTGGCGGCGGCGTGAGTGCGATTACCGGCGACTTCGCCATCGCCGCCGGTGGAACTTGCGCCCTTACCACCAGCGGCAGCATCGCCGCGGGAGCCAGTTGCACCGTGGACGTTACCTTCACCCCCACGCAGACGGGCTCACGCACAGGAACCCTCTCCTTCGACGTTGAAGACTCCAGCAATGAGCTTTCCGCCAAGATCGTGCAGTTGTCGGGCACCGGCGCCGGCGCCGCGCTCATCGCACAGGTCATCAACTTCACTCCGCCCACCTCGCCGGTGACTTACTCCTCCGGCCTGACCATTCCGCTCGTCGCTACGGGCGGCGGCTCGGGCAATCCAGTGGTCTTCACCATGGACGGCGCCAGCACCGGCTCGGGTTCCATCACGGGCAGCACGCTGAACGTTGGCGGAGTGGGCACGTTCGTCATCGACGCCAACCAGACCGGCAGCACCACCTACTCGGCGGCCACGCAGGTGCAGCAGAGCGTGGTGGTGACCGCACCGGCTACGGCGCCGGCGGTCAGCATCAGCCCTTCTACTTACGTCTTTCCCGCAACGACCGTGGAAAGCGGCTACCAGTCGGGGAATGGAAACCCCGCGATCACGCTCACCAACACCGGAACCGGGCCGCTTGCTTTCACCGGCAGCACACCGTTCACGATTGTCAACGCAGCCGCGAGTTCGCCGATCAGCGTCTATCCGAACGGCAGTTGCACCGAGACGTATGTCGACTTTGGGACGTCTCTTCCGGCGGGCGACCCTTGCACCATCACCGTGCAGTTCTGGCCGCAGACTGCGGGCGTCTTCCAGGCCACACTCAGCGTGGCCGATAATGCCGCCGACTCACCGCAAACCGTCTTGCTCAGCGGCGTCGGTAAGATGGGCCAGTTGCAATTCGCCCCGGCGCGGCTCAACGCCTCTGCGGGCGCGATCGGCAACGGCAACGCCTGTGCCGACACCGGCAACGGCAGCGCCGCCACCAGCGCCCAGCTTTGCACGCCCAGCGCCACGGTTACCGACATGAACGGCAACATCTATATTGCCGATCCGGGCAAGAATGTTGTGCGCGTTGTGAATTCATCGGGCACGATCAGCGATTTTGCCGGCGGGAGTCTCGCGGCAGCCTGCGTCGCAACAGGCAGCGGCATCGGCGACGGCTGCGCAGCCATCAACGCAACCCTGAATCAGCCCTCGGCGGTTGCCGTGGACGGCTTCGGCAATGTCTACATCTCCGATACCGGCAACGCTCGCGTCCGCGTGGTCAACGCCGTCACCGGCATCATCGGCACCTATGCAGGCAACGGAACCACCGGCACATTCGCGGCCGGTACCGCCACCGGCGTTCCTATTGTGCCCAACGGGATTGCCCTGGATCAGTCCGACAATCTCTACATCGCCGACGCCGCTCAGAATATTGTCATCAGGGTCACCCCTGCCGAGGGTGGTGCTTCTGCCTATGCCACTGTCTTTGCCGGCGGCAAAAATGATGGCGCCCCCATGTTTCAAATCGCGCTCAGCGCTCCCAACAGCGTGGCCGTCGATCTGAACGGCGACATCTACATCGCCGACACCGGCAACAACCTGGTCCGTGAGCTCGTGAATACGGGTGACGGCTACGCCGTCGCTATCGTCGCGGGCACCGGAACGGCAGGCAACACCGGCGATGGCGGCGCCGCTACCAGCGCCGAGATCTACGCCGATGGCGTGGCTGTCGATGCGGCCGGCGATCTCTATATCTCGACCGGCACTTCGATTCGCATGGTGAACCTCTCGGGCACAATCACCACCCTTGCCGGCGGCGGAAGTGGTAGCACGCTGCCCGCTCAAGCCATTGGCGTTGGCCTCTCAGGCATCGGTCTGCCCGGCATCGATCTGGCCGGCGACGTGTTGATTCCCTCCGGCGCCGGAGTCGCCATGGCCGGCCCGCAGGGCGATCTGGTCTTCGGCAGCACGAACGTAAACTCCACCAGCTCCGCCCTGACCGTCACCTTGTTCAACACCGGAAATGCTCCCGTGTACTTCTTCAATCCAAACAACGCAGGAGTTGTTCTTGGAGCACGCGGTCGGGCTGCGTCTAACGCCAGAGAGCAGAGCGGCGCTGCCGTTGCCGAAGCCACTGGCATTGGCGGCGGCGTGGGGACGGTTACCGGCGACTTTGCCATCGCCGCCGGAGGCACCTGCAACCTGACCGCAAGCAGCAGCATCCCCGCGGGCGCCAGTTGCACAGTGAATGTGACCTTCTCTCCCACGCAATCCGGGGTGCGGACAGGGAGCATCACCCTGTACGCGGAGGGACCCTATGCGATCCCCGCCGTGATCCAGTTGTCGGGCACCGGCTTGGCGCCCATTACGTCCACGCCCACCATCAACTGGACCCCGGCGACGCCCATCACCTATGGCACGGCTCTGGGCTCGGGCGACTTTGCCGCCACGGCCACGAACAACAGCAGCAACATCAGCGCCGACGGCGTCTTCGCCTACTATGTGACTTCGGTGGGCGGAACGGCTGCTACTGCCGGCACCATCCTGCCCGGCGGCTCCAACACTTTGTGCGTGCAGTGGACGCCGTCCGGGGATTTCACCAGCGAGTACAATTCCGCGTCATTGTGCGTGCCCATCACGGTCAACGCGGCCGCAACCGCCATCAGTTGGACGCCGGCTTCGCCCATCCTCTCTCCCGCGCCGCTCGGCTCCGGGCAGTTCAACGCCGCGGCGTCAGCCGGAACCACCAACGTCAGCGCCGACGGTACCCTCGTCTACTACGTGGGGCCGGTTTCCGGCGGGGTGGTGGCCACCACCAGCACAGTGCTGCCCGTGGGCAGCGATCAACTCTGCGTGCAATGGACACCGTCGTCGAGTTACACGGCGGATTACAATGCATCGTCCCTTTGCGCGAACATCACGGTCAACGGAGCGACCTTCATCAGTTGGACGCCGGCCTCGCCCATCACCTATCCCGCAACGCTCGGCTCTGGGCAGTTCAACGCCGCGGCGTCCTCCGGCACAACCAACATCAGCTCTGACGGCACGTTCACTTACTATGTCGGCTCGGTGGGCGGCACGGTGGCTACCACCAGCACCATCCTGCCCGGCGGCAGCGACACCTTGTGCGTGCAGTGGGCGCCTTCGTCGAGCTACTCATCGCAGTACAGCTCCGCGACGTTGTGCTCGCCCATCACGGTCAACGCCGCCTCCACAGCCATCAGTTGGAGTCCCTCGTCGACCAGCATCATCGCCTCCACGGGGCCGACGGCGGGTCAGTTCGATGCCACGGCGATGGCCGGCGCGGCCAACATCACCGCCGACGGCGCGCTAACCTACCACCTCTCCACCGCCGGCGGAACGCAGATCAACGTTGGCGCCACGCTTTCCGTGGGCCCGGCAACCATCTGCGCGGTGTGGGCGCCGTCGTCCGGCTACGCGCTGGACTACAGCGGCTCTTCCGCCTGCCAGAGTTTCACGGTCATCAACACGCAGCCCACAACGACAACACTCACGGCCAACAACAACCCGGTGTTCTCCACCAACTCCGTCACCTTCACAGCCACCGTCACGCCGACCACGGGCGCCCTGGTGCCTACCGGCACGGTGACCTTCTATGACGACGGAACTCCGATCGGCACCGGAACCCTGAGCCCCTCGGGCACGGGCGCTTCGGCCATCGCCCAGTTGGCCACAGCCAGCCTGGCCACGGGTTCGCAAGCCATCACCGCCAGTTACCCTGGCGACACCAACAACCAGGCTTCCGCCGCCACGGCTCTAACCGAGCTGGTGGAAGACTTCTCGATCGTTGCGAGCGGTTCGACGTCGGGCGCCATTGAGCCCGGCACATCTGCCAGCTTCACCTTCACGGTGAGCCCGGTTGCGCCGACTACCACCTTCCCGGCGGCGATCGCCTTAACCGTCGCGGGTCTGCCCACCGGCGCCAACGCGAGCTTCTCTCCCATCTCCATCGCTTCGGGCACGGGCTCAACCACCGTCACTCTCACCGTGGCCGCGCCCATCACCACACTGGCCCGCAACCTGCCCCCGGGGCGCGCTCCGGCTCCGGCGCAGGGCGCCAAATGGCCGATGATGGCCCTGGCGCTTCTGCTGCTGCCGCTTGCCGGCAGATTCCGCCGCGCCGGCCGCGGATTGAGCCGCATGCTCTCGCTCCTGCTGCTCTTCGCCGCCGGACTCACGGCCGCGGCGGCCCTGAACGGCTGCGGCGGCATTCCATCGGGCTACTTCGGGCAGGCGTCGTCCACGTCCAGCATCACGGTTACCGCCGCCTCCGGCTTATTAAGTCACAAAGCCAGCGTTTCACTCACAGTCGAGTAACCCAATCGAGGAGAAGATCGAGATGAAAAACATTCTTCCTGTTTGCGCAATGTTGGCGATGACCCTTGGCGCCTTTTCGCTGTCTGCCGCCGGACAAACTTCCGGCGGCCCGCCGGCGCCCGCGCCCGCGGCGACCCGATTCGATGTCGCCGTGAACTTCACCTACAAGGCGGCCAAGATCGCTTCCACCACCACGCACTTCGTTCTGCCGGGCGGCTCGGTGGACGCGGCCTATGACTTCGGCGGCAGGGTGAAGGGCCTGAGCCTGGTCTTCGATCTGAATGGCGAGTCGAAGTCCAACATCGAGCCGGGCGTGAGTCTGACGCAACTCTCAGTGCTTGGCGGGGCGCGCTACACCTTCCACCTCGCCCCAAAGAACCCTCATGCCGTAGACCTGTACGGCCAATTCCTGGGCGGCGGCGTGTTCGCTTCCAACAGCCTTTTCCCGAATTCTTCCGGCGCCACCACGAGCGCCCACAGCGGTGCGTTTCAGTTGGGAGGCGGCGTCAACATCCGTCTCACGCACTGCATCGCGTTGCGGCTTCTCGAAGCCGATTTCATCACCACCAAACTGCCCAACTCCACCAATCAGAGGCAATACGACGTCCGCTTCTCCAACGGCGTGGTCTTCCGCTTCTGAGCCGGCGCTTCGTGGCGGAGCGGAGCACTCGAAGCAAGGTGACTCCTCCCGGCTCCCGCACTTTCTCTCTCTGAAATAGAAACGAAGTATTCCTCTGGCCGCGAACGCTGGATCGCACTCGCTGTGAATAGAGTGCAGATCAGCACGGCCATTGTGGACCATGTGCTCGCAGTTGAGTCCCAAGAAACGCCGCGGCGCTTGCCGGCTGGGCAGGGACGCAAAGCGGCCTCAGCGTGGCGCTCATGGATGAGGGCGAGCGGACCGGCATGGGTAGAAGTGCATGCCTCCCGACACCCGAAAACCGAACGTTTCCAGTCCGGCAGGCAAGATTCATCCCCGAAAACGCACCAGGATCGAGCCATCACCCCAGCCGCCTGTGCCCGGTGCGGCTCGAACCCTGTCTGGCGCAAACCCTCTCGCACAGCGCAGCTGTGCGAGAGGCAGGCGCCGTTCCACTATTGCGTCACGGTCACGGTCAACGGAACCATCTGCACGGATCCGGCCGTAACCTCGACATTGATGGTGTAGGTGCCAGCCGGTGTCTTGTTCGATCCGCCGCCACAACCGCTAATGGCCGCCCCGCAGGCTAGCCCGGCGGTCAACAGCAGCAATGCCATGGTGCGGCGCTGCCATGCGCGCAGCCTGCGGCTGCGCAGACCGAAGAACCCCGCGAGAAAGCCCGGCAGCAGGACGCAGAGCGCCGGAAGCGCCGGCAATCCGCCGTTGCGGGTGGGCAGAAGAGGCTTTGTGACCAGAGCCGAGCTTGAGTTGCCCGAGGTTGAAATGGTCAAGATGGTTGTGGCCGTAAGGCTCGTGCTGGTGAAGGTTGCCGAAGACGGGCTGAAGGAGCAGCTCATGTCAGCGGGCAAATTCGCGCAGGAGAAGGTTGCCGATCCGGTGTAACCGCCCTGAGCCGTGAGCGAAAGAGTCACGGTGCCTGTGGAGCCGCTGGTAATGGTGACCGAGCTCGGCGACGGCGTGGTTCCAATCCCCGGCAGAACGACCGTTTCAGTCAGCGCAGACGATGTGGAGGTGGAGTAATCCGTGCTGCCGGCGTACTCTGCGGTGATGCTGTACGATCCGGCGATTTGCGTGATGCTCGGATTGGAGACGGATGCCTGGCCGCCCGACAGCGAGGGTGAACCGATGAGCGTTGTGCCTGCGTAGAAATTCACCGTTCCGGTGGGTGTGCCTGTTGTCGTGGAGGTAACCGTAGCCGTAAAGGTTACGTTGCCACTCAAATCCACGTTGGCATTCGTCGTGGAGACCCCGGTGGTGGTTGTCGCCTGAGTCACGGTGAGCGTGCCCGCAGTCACCGCGCCAAGCGTGTAGTTGCCGGCGGCGGATCCGGTCAAGCCCGTCGCCGTAATGGAATAGGTTCCGATGGCGGAGGTGGGCGTGGCGGAGGTGCTGTAAACGGCCGCGACGTTGGCCGCATCTTGCGTCAACACGCCGGTGAGCGTACCGCTGAACGTGGGATTGGCCGCGCCATACTCCCTGCTTGCGCTATTCACGGTTACGGCTACAGCGGCCTGCTGGATTGTCACGATGGGCGAGCCGGTCAACGTTGCGGAGTAGTTTCCGGCCGCCGAGCCGCTGAGCGAGACGCCGTTGATGGGATAAGAGCCGGCGGGCGAGGTAGAGGTAGCGGTTGTGGTGAAGACCGGCGTAACATTGCCCACATCCTGCGCAAGTACGCCCGTGAGCGAGCCCGTAATGGCTGGGATTGCCTGGCCGTAGGTGCTGGTAATTGAAGTTGCCGTTGCCGTGATGGCTAGCTTCGTGATGGTGAGAGTGCCGGCGGTGACGGTACCCAATTTGTAGTTGCCCGCGGCGGCGCCGGTCAGGCCGGTTGCCGTGACGCTATATTGCCCCACCGGAGAAGTCGCGGTGGCCGATGTGCTGTAAACGGCGGAAACCAACGCTGTATCCTGCGCAAGAACACCGCTGAGCGTTGCCGTGAAGGTGAAGGTAGAGCCGTAGGTCTGGCTTGAGCTATTGACGGTTACGTTCACTGTCGCCGGGGCAACATTCACTGTGAGGGATGAGGCGGTAGAGGAGCCTGTGAAGCCGGCTCCGGGATTGTAAGCGGCCGAGATGGTGTGCGGCGAGCCGGTGACAGTCAGCGTTGTCAGGATGATCGAAGCAGTGCCGGTTAGCCCGCTGCCACTTACCGGCGCCGCCGGCGTTTGCTGCACTCCGTCCACGGTAAATGTCACGGTGCCCGTTGGCGTGTTGCTGCCGGAAGCCGCAGTGACCGATACGGTGGCCGTTACCGGCTGGCCATAGGTGGAACTTACAGGGCTGGAGGTTGTAAACGCCGTAGTGGTTCCGACCGAGACACGGCTGTAACTTCCGTAGATATCCCATGCAACCGATGCGAAGTTAGCGGCGTTTCCTGTAAAGACCACATCGTCGCTGAAATTGCCGTTTCCCGACGGCGTGAATTCGGCGGTTCCTCCGCATTCCGTGCCGGAGGTTAGCGTCGGGAAGTTGCACCCGTTGGTGGTCGCGGCAGTCACATCGAAATCTGTGCTGTCGGTTTGGGTGAAATAGTCGCCGCTCGTCCCAGCCTCGATATAACTTTGGTTTCCGATGCTGGTAAGCGTGCCGGACAGGGTCGCGCCGTTGGTCGTGAGAGGTGTGCTCTGATTGGACGAAATCGAACGGTTGTACGAGTACGCGCCGAGCTGCGCGTCGGCAACATAGAGATTGCCGCTGGGATCGAGCGCCACGCCCCCTGGTTCATCGAGTCCAGTGACCACCGCCACGCCGCCGCTGCCGCTCGCTGGAACCTCGACCACTTCCTTCAAAGAGCTGTCGGTGTAGTACACATCGCCCGCGGCATCGACCGCAACGCCTGAAGGCGAAGCGAAGGAAAGCAAGCTCACCTTGCTCTGCGCACCGGTGGATGGGGTGATCTTGATGATCTCCATCCAACCGATATCGAATACATAGACGTTCCCGCCGGCGTCCACGGCCACCGCGTACGGAATCTTGAAACCGCTGCCCAGCGTCTCTGGCACACCGTTGCCGTTCGGTATTTCGACCACGCGGGCATTGCCGCTATCGGCGATGTACAGGTTCCCTGCGCCATCCACGGCAACGCCCGTAGGGCCGGAGAAACCTTTGCCCAGCGCGCCGGTGTACGTGGTGGCGGGAGTGGAGATAACGGACGTGGTCGTGGCCGCCGCAGCGTACTCCGCGATGCGGTTATTGATGCCGCCATCGGCTACGTAGACATTGCCTGTGCCGTCGACCGCAATCTGATGGGGATTAGTGAACCCGGAGATGATCTCAACCGGAGTGCCGCCACCGGCGGCAACGCGATAGACAGCACCGCTGGCATTTTCGCTCACATAGGCGTTGCCCGCCGAATCCGTGGCAACGCCGAGCGGCTGCGTGCTGGCGGCGACCAACTGCGTCGAGCTGCCGGGATCGATAGCGATCTCCGGCGCATTGCCAACCCCGCTCAGATAGGTTGTGTTCAGCACCTGCGCAGCGCCGCTATTGATGCTGGCGCTGATTTCGAGCGCGCCGGGGCGCAGCCCGGCCCTGGCAGGGGTGAACGTGACCGGGACGACGCAGGTGCTGTTGCCCTGGGTGCCCGCATTGTTGGGAAAGCCCACCAGCGTTGTGGAACCGGTGCAGGTGTCGCCCGTGCCGGGATCGACGAACTCGGTGTTTGCGGTTCCCTGCGTGACGACGGATGCGGTGATGCTGCTCGCGGCTTCGCTGGAGCTGCCCGTTACGAGCGAAAAGGCCAGTGACCGCGTGGCAGCAGCGGCGCCCACCGTGGTTGCGGGGAAGCTCGAAAAGCTCAGCTTGCGGATCAGGCCGTCGCTGTTATCGGCAAAATAGAGGTCGCCCGAGGCGTCGAAGGAAATATTGCCCTCAGCGTGGTGGGCGCTGCCTTGCGTCCCCGGGCAGCCGTCGCCGTAACTGTCGGTCATTTGGGGGCCGGTCGACCCGCCGGAGCAATAGTCGCCGCTGCCGAGGGTTGAAACCGAGCCGCCGGAGATGAAGTACAGATAGCCGTTGGACGCGTTCACCTCGGCGACGGACATATCGTTCGCGCCGTTGTAGTCGGCGATGTAGAGATTGCCGCGGCTGTCGAGCCCAAGACCGTAGGGCCTGTCGAGGCCGACCGTGCTGGCCGTCGCCAGGCTGCCGTTGCCCACAGAAGTGCTTCCGCCCGTGGCATGCCCGGCAATGGTGTACACATAGCCTGCGGTCGGCGAACTGACGCTGGTTTCAAGGTCGATGAGGTTGGCGACCGGGTTGCCCGTTCCGCCGGCGTAGATGACGCGCACGGTTGCGGGCGCGCCGGCCGAATCGCAGTTATCGCCCACATAGACGTTGCCGTAGGCGTCGACGGCGATGCCCGCCGGGTCAACAAATGCCGCGCCGATGGCCGCTGAGTTCGATGCTGGGGTTCCACTCAGCGCGGTGCAGGCGGAACTGGTGCAGTTGCCGGCGATGGTATGGATAAATCCGGCGGCGTAGGCCCCGCCAAGCGTCGTGGGAGAGCTGGTTGAATACGTTGGGCCGTTGATCATGCGCACGGCGTCGTTGGTGTAGTCCGCGATGTAGAGGTTGTCCTCGGCGTCGACTGCGATTCCATAAGAGTTGTGGATCTTGCCGGTGGTTGCCAGTGCGTCGTCGGCATATCCGCCGCCCGAGCCGGCGATGAGGTAGATGGCGCCGGCATAGAGATTCGACGTTGTGAGGCTGGTATTCTCCAACAGCACCAACTGGGCCGCCAGACCGGTGGTATTGGCCAGCACCACGTACGCGGCTGAGTTGCTTTCGTCGAGGATGAAAACGCTGCCGGCGGCGTCCACCGCCACGCCATACGCTTTCTTGATATAGCTTTGTGTGCCGTTGCAGCCGCTGCCATTGCCGCTTGGAGTATTTCCATTGGCGCAGGTAGAGGGAGCCGCTGCCAGACCGCCTGCAATGGTGTAGACATCGCCCGCGACGGGCGGCGTGGTCCACGAGTACGAGGGGCTGGCGGCTTCAATCATCGCCGTGGCGGGATTGGCCACACCGCCGGCGGTGACACTGCCGGCGTAGATGACGCGAACCACGCCGACCCCGGCGGTGTTTACCACCTCGCCGAAATAGATGTTGCCCCATTGGTCCGTGGCCGTGCTGTAAGTGTCGCCGGAAGGAATGGCGATCTGTGTCGCCGGGCAGCCGTCGCCGTTGACGTTGCCGTTCAGCGCGCCGGAGCAGTTGGAGGCTGCGCCGCCGGCGACGAGGCTCATGAACGGCACCTGAATCATCTGCGGCGGGGAGCTCTGGCCGTAGGCAGACAGGCAGCAGAGCGCGAGAACGGCGGCGCCAGTGATCATCCGGGCGAAGAATGTTTGCGTGGTACTCGGCGATGTATGCATGGGCACTTCTCCAATTCGGTTCAATCCAAATGCGAATTCTGTTGGCCGGACGGTACGGTCTCCCGGCCAGGCATTCCTTCACGGGCGCGTTGCTTGCATCCTGCGCATCGGCGCTACCTTGCCGGAAACGGCGCGAACCTGCCCTTGCAATCTGGAATGGCGGCTGCCGCGCCCGAGCCTTTCCTTATCGCTACGGCCGTGCCGCGCGGCATCACGCCGACCGGTCCGGGCCCCAGGGTAAATATTCCAAATTGAGCCTCGACATCGTCCGGTCGCAGGCCATCGATCTCCACGCCATTGAGCCAGATGGTGCTCAAGTGCGCCGCGTCCATGCCGTCCATTGTGACTTTGCCCGGTGTTTCGGCGCGCACGCCGCTCAATGAAATATCGCGGTACACGGGAATTCTTTCGCCCCGGATGGAGTTATGCTCGTAAAACGGATCGATGGCGATGGGATCTTTCACGTTCCTCATGCAGATATCGTGATAAGTAACTGCGTCCACCACCCCGCCGCGCGTGGCATCGCTCTTGATGCGGATGCCCGCGGTGGTTCCGTCCAGGGTCAGATCGTTCACTTCAATGTGGCTGTCGCCGGCAAATGTTTCACTGCCGATGGACATGCCGTGGCCATAGTAAAAATGGTTGTGCACGATGCTGATATTCGCCGACGGCCCCGCACCACCGGCCTTGATTGCAACATTGTCGTCGCCGTCGCGAATCCACGACTGGGTGATGGTGACGTTCTTCGAGCCTGAGGGATCGATGCCATCCGTATTGCGCGCTTCGGCCGGAGTATCGATCTTCACGCCCCAGGCGGTGAATCCGTCGGTGCGGCTGACCACCACGTGGAAGTTGGGCGAATTGCGCAGGGTGATGCGGTACAGGATGAAATGATCCGCGCGATCGGCAACGATGAGGCGAAAGCAGTTTTGCTTTCCCCCGTTGCGCGCCCGATCGGCGAGATTCCACCAGGTTTCGTGCTGCCCGAGCAGCTTGGCGCCGCCGCGCCCGTCGATCGCGCCATCGCCCATGATGGCTGCGTTCGGGCTGGCGACGGAAATCAACGGCTTGCAGCCTCCGTCCTTATCGTCCACCGTGCCGCAGGCTCCAGGCCGAGCATCGAAATCGCGCGGATTGCGCGAGGCAAACAGGGTGACGCCGCGAGCGACGAGCAGCGTAACGCCGCGGGAGATCACCAGCGGACCGCTTAGAAACGCATCTTTCCCGCCGCCTGAGACGAGCTCAACCGCCTGGCCTGGCTGGCAGTCATCCAGGGCGTTTTGAATGCGCTCCGTGTCGGGCTTCGATTCGTCGCTTTCCGCAAGCCCGCCGTGCACGGACGTGAGATGGGCAGCCAGCGTCTGGCAGACCGCGGGAATCACCGGTTCGGTCACGTTGCGCGTGTCCTGCGCGCCGGCGCACAGACACACGAATAAGTACGTGCCGGAAAACGCCCAAACCCGCGCTAATTGCCAGGGCAGTTTGTAAGTCGATCGTAGGAGCCTATCGTGATTCATCTAAATCAACTGGACTCAAATGAGGATCCGCGCGTTGACGGCTTTGAGGAAATGCACAACCGGTCGCACCTGACCTAATAACGAAGTACGAGTGAAAGCTGCAGCTTGCGCGAGCCGGTGGTCAGGGCCGCATTCGCTCCCACAGCGCTCTCCACCTGCGCGAAGTGGCTGGTTGAGCCTTGGGAAGTGCAAGCCACCAGCGCAGTGGTGCTTGAACAATCGAACTCCCCGTTTGGCGGTCCAAGATTCGGCGTATTCCAGACGTTGAACGCATCCGCCCTGAAGGCCAGGCTTGTGCCCTCGTGAAAATCGAGCGGGAAAGTGCGGCCCAGCGTGAAGTTGGTCTGCATGAATGCGGGGCCAACGATGAAATTGCGCGGGAGCGGGCTGTAGGTTCCGGCGGTGGGATATGCGAAGGCTGCGGTATTAAAATACTCGACAATCTTGGCGGCGCGCGAGCGGTTGCTGGGCAGCAAGGGGTTGACGCCTGGAAGCAGCGCCGGCCGCTGGTTGGGCTCTCCGGTCAGTGCCTGATCGTTGTTCAATGTGAGATTGACCGGCACACCGGTGCGCGCCTGATAGGTTCCATTGAATTGCCAATTGCTCAGAATGCTGCGTTCGAGGGGGCTCCCCCGGCGAAGCCTGGGCAGATAGTAAACCCAACCGGCAGTGACGTTGTACTTCACGTTGTAGTCCGATGGGCCGTACTCGCTCTTGATGTTATAGACATCGGGGATTTCGTTGTTATTGTTCTGCCCATTGGTGTCCATATCCAGCGATTTCGAGTAAGTAAAGGTCGAAATCATCGTAAGTGACTTGCTGGCGCGCTGGTTGAAGAGAACCTGCAAGGCGTTATAGTTGGAGGTTCCAAGACTTGAGAAGGCGACCAGCCCCTGTCCGCCATAGTTATAGTTCTGATAGCGGACGCGCTCCTCGTACGACCCGGCGGTGATCGCGGCGGTGGCTCCCGGGCAGTAGACCGAAGGATTGGCCTGATAGTACGCGCCGCTGCAGTCGTAGATGGCGGGATTCTGATCGTAGGGAACGGTTTGATGGCGGCCGAACTTGGCTACCCAATCCACCTCAATGTTGGAGTTTCTTGTAATCTGCCGCTTGATGCCGAAGTTAGCGGCCATGACATAAGGAGTTTTGAAGTTCTTATCCGGGAAATACAGGGAAAACGGCGGGACAAAAACGGGCGCACTGGGATTGTAAGTCGTGGGCACCGCGGTGATCGACGGACAAGGCGAAGCGCCGGTCAACATGGGCTCCGACGCGCCGCCGCAGGGAGTGGCATAATCAAAGCGATCGTAAAAGGGCTCGCCCACGCCAATCACATTGGCGTTGACCGCGTCGTTGAACATGCCGAATCCGCCGCGTAACGCCGTCTTGCCGTTGCCGAACATATCCCACGAAAAGCCGATGCGCGGCACGATGCTGGTGAAGTCGGTGCCGATGAGGCCGCGCGGTATGCCTTTGTCGCCCACATAGGCCAGGCCCGCCGGCGCAGCCGGAAAGACCTGCGACTGGTAGCCGGGAATGAAGGTGTCGCTTTGCCGGTCCGGCTGATACCAGACAAAAGGAATCTCATAGCGCACGCCCAGGTTGAGGGTAAGCCGCGGCGTGGCGCGCCAATCGTCCTGCACGAAGAAGAACACTTCGTGCTCGATGCCGGCCTGGTTATCCTCATTGGCCACGTACAGTTCATTCAGCAATCCCGCCATGCTGTCGGCAAATGTTTCACCGGTAAATGTTGTGCTGAACTGCAGATATCCCGGATATTGAGCCCTGTTCAGATACTGCAGGCGCAACCAGCTCACGCCGCCTTTCAGGTTGTGCGCGCCGTGCGTCCAGGAAAGCGCGTCGTCCACTTCGATGTTCTCGTTGAGCTTGTCCTGATAGGCCTGACTGGTGCTGCCGGCCGAGAATACATTGAAATTGAAATCCGGCAGGGTGGGCACGCCAAAGCTCTGAATGATGCCGCCGAGCTGATTGAGGGTTGTCGGGTCAGTGGGAACAATGCTGTTGACATAGCGCTTGTAGGCCAGGTTCAAAACATTCAGCATGTTCGGGCTGAGCGTCCACGTATCCTGAATGCTGGTGAAATTGTTGACACCGCTATTGGCAAGTATCTCGACGTTGGCCAGTCCCTGATTCGTCGTGCTGCTCACACCGTTGCCGGACCTGTCCCAGTTATCGGCGATGTAATAACGGGCGCTGATGGAGTGCTTCGGAAGGTTGTAATCCACGCGCATCAGCCCGTCGTACTCCATGCGCGGATATGGCACGATGGAGTAAGTTTCCTCGCCTCCTGCCGCCTCCGCAGTGGGGTTAGGCAGCGGCACGTACTTATTGAGCACATTGAGGATCACAGGATTAAAGCAAACTGAAGGCAATTCCGCATAGGGCAAGTATTCGCCGTAGGTGTTCAATGCTGCGTTCAGCTCGGTAAGGCACGGAGAAGTGCCGTTACCTCCGGCTACCCGATACGACGTGTTCAGGTCGCTGGTCACAATCGGCGTGTAGGACGTGTTATACAGTGGATTCTTCATAAACTGCGACGAGGTTTTTCCGCTGGGCGTATCGGCGGCGAAGCTGGCGCAGTTCTGCCCCGGGAATGCCCCCAGGGAGTTGCAGGCAAGCGGCGCCCCGGTAGGCGCCAGGCCGCGCTCGGCGTAACTCGGCACATAGGCGTAGCCGATATTTGCCGTGGCCTCGCGAATGTTCTGAAAGGTGCCGAGGAAGAAGAGCTTGTTCTTGATGATGGGCCCACCCACCATGCCGCCGAACTGGTTGGAAACCAGCGGCGGCTTTTCAGGCAGCTTGGGGATGTAATCCTCGGCGGCCGTCTGATACGAATAGGGCCACGCATTCAGCGCGGCATTCTCGAAATACTCCCACAACGCGCCGTGATACTGGTTGCTGCCCGATGCGGTGATCACATTGAAGACACTGCCCGCGTTCCGGCCGTACTCCGCCTTGAAGTTGTTGAGCTGAATGCTCACTTCCTGCAGCCCCTGGCGCGGCGGAAAATTGAGGCCCGTATTGTAAAACAGGTTATTCCACATGGAACCGTCGAGCAGCATGAGGTTCTGCGTGTTGCGCGACCCCGAGACGCTGAACGTGGGCCCGCCACGCTCGCTGGTGAAGGTCGTGGGAGCATTCATACCCACCACGCCGGGCAACAGGCCGGCCAGCGCCACGGTATTGCCGCCGTCCAGGGGCAAGTCGCTGACCAATTGTTGGCTCACCAGTTCGCCCAGCGTGCCCGACTGCTCATCGATGGTGCTCCCCGAGGTATCGACCACCGTGATCGAAGCCGAAACCGAACCCACCTTCAGCGCCACGTCGACCCGCGTGTTCTGGTCGGCATCCACCAAAACGCCATTGGCCTTGAATTCCCCAAAGCCCTCGGCGGAGACGGCGATCGAGTAGGTCCCCACAGGAACGGAGTTAAAAACATACTCGCCGCTGGCATTGGAAGAGGCCGTGCGCGTCAATCCCTGGTCGAGCGAGGTCAGCGTGACTTGTGCTTTTGGAACCACCGCACCCTGGTCGTCGGTGACATTTCCGGAGATGCTGCCCGTGTTCACGCCCTGCGCCAGCAATTGCGGCACCGCGGGGAGGATGAGCAGAAAGCAGGCCGCCACGGCCTGCGCGACGCGACTGCGCCGTGTGCCAGCGCCACCGTTTGCACGCATTTCCCGTGGCCAATTTCGAATCTGTCTCTTATCTGAAAGATCGACGGGCCGGCGTCTGGCTTGCCACAAAAAACGGCTCAACATCTAACACCTCTAGGAATCATTACGCAAAACTGGTATGACCACGTGAAACAGGTGCGTATTATCAAGATCCAATCGCAGTGCTGTCAAGAAATTTTTCGCCGCCTCGCGCTGCGCGCGCGAATTCACTACTGATGCTTCAGTTCCGAATCATACGGAGCGAGCAATCATCGAACAAGCAATAAAAACACCCACGCACGAGAACCGCGTGATTTAGCTCACGGGCGTTGCTTAGTGGCAGTTTGCGGTGCGTTTGAGCGAGCGGCGCGCAGAAGTTTTCGCTGCTTTCGCAAAGCAAACAGGAATCATGGTTGATCTTGCAATCGAGCGGAAAACGCTTGACAATCATGGCGTACGGAGACGATGATACTCCGGTTCCGTGGTATGACCACCGCAATTTTCTAACTTCAAAATGGACCAGCCGAAGCTAAATCCTGTCCCGTTCATCAGCGACGGTGAAACACCCCGACTGAGGTTTCAAATGAAGAGAAGTTTTTATTTGCCCGTTGACGCAAAAAGATTCCTCTGCTGGATCACTGTAGTCGCGGGAATGATCGCCTTTGTCTCATCTACCTGGTCTCAGAGCTCGACAACGCCGCCCATTGCCATTCCTTACACCATCACTACGGTGGCCGGCAGCGGCACCGGCGGTTCAAGCGGCAATGGCGGGCCGGCGACTTCAGCCCAGATCTCCAGCGACCTGCGTGGCGTGGCTGTGGATGCCCAGGGCGACATCTACTTCACCGATACGGGAAACAGCGAAATCCGAAAGGTGAATGCACAAACCGGCATCATCTCTCTTGTTGCGGGCGGAGCCTCCGAGAGCACTTGCACAACCGGTTACGATAAGGCCGGCGACGGCTGTCTGGCGGCCTCGGGAACCACCCCGACAACCTATCTGGACGACCCGCGCGGTATCGCGCTGGATAAAGCAGGCAATATCTACATTGCGGGCTACAACGACCAATTGGTGCACATCGTCTACAACAGCGGCAGCCAGGCCGCGGCGCTCATTACCCTGGAGAATCCCAGCATTACCAGCCCGCAAATCGGCTACATGTACCTGATTGCCGGCGATCTGACCGGTGTAAGCGGCACCTGCACCCACGCGTATTCGTGCGCATCAGGGTCGGGCGGCTACTCCGGCGACGGCGGCCTCGCAACTTCCGCGGCGCTCAACAAGCCGCGCGGCATGAATGTGGATGACAACGGCAATCTGTGGATTTGCGACACCGGCAACAACGTGATGCGGGAAATCAACGTGAAAACCGGCATCATCACCACCGTGGTGGGCAGTGCGAGCAACAGCGGAGCATCGGGATACTCCGGCGACGGCAGCCAGGCCAACAGTTCCAGCGTGAAGCTGGACGAACCCACGGATGTGGTCTTCGACAGCGCTAACAATGCTTATATCGTGGATTTTGGAAACAAGGTGATCCGCGAGGTCAACGCTTCCACCGGGGTGATCGAGACCATCGTCGGAGGCTCCAACAATACCGCTGCAAGCACTTCCGCTACCGCGCCTTCATGGCCGGCCTCGGCAACCGGCACTGGGCTCGGAAGCCCCACCAAGATCGCCATCGATAGCTATGGCAACCTTTATTTCGCTGACACCGGGGAGAGCGTGATTTATTTCTACGACGCCACGGCGCAGACCATCACGCCCATCGCCGGCGAATACGGATATGCGGGAACTCCGGGCGGCAGCTACACGGTTTGCAGTAACAATACCGATTCGGCGGGCGACGGATGCCCTGCCCTCCAGGCGCTTTTCTATCAGGGAAGCAGCGCGTTGGGTGTCGCCATCGACGGCCTGAATAATCTTTACATCAGCGACCCTGTGGATGAACGCATCCGAAAGGTCTCCACAAATCTGAACTTTGCGTCAACGGCCAACGGCGGAAGCCTCGCCCAGACCGTGGAAATTCACTTCACGGTGGGCGACACGGCCGCAGCCGGCAACGGCATCGTGGTTGGAACCAGCCAGGGCGATTTCACTGCATCGGCGTCGCCTTCCTGCACCACCAACAGCGACAACACGGCCAACTGCACCACGCAGGTCAAGTTCTCGCCGCTGTATCCGGGCATGCGCGGCGCGCCGCTGGCGGTTACGGGCGCGCACACGCACCGCAACTTCCCCTTGACCGGCGTGGGTCAGACGGCGCTCACCGGCGTCGACCCGGGAACCGTTTCGCTGCGGGGAAGCGGACTTTCCGGGCCGCTTGGCGCGGCGGTGGATGCCGGCGGCAATCTTTATATCGCGGACACCGGTAACAACCGCGTGGTGGAGATCAGCGCGCAAAACCAGCAGCAAACGGTCATCGCAGGCACCGGAACTGCCGGAGACACCGGCAATGGCGGGCCGGCTGCAGCGGCTGAACTCAATGCGCCCACAGCCGTGGCCGTCTCAGCCGCGGGATACATTTACATCGCCGACACCGGCAACAACGTGGTGCGGGTCATCGATCCGGCGACCAGCGACATCGCGACGTTTGCCGGCGGCGCCACCTCGGTTTGCACCTCGGCCGGCGACACCGAGGGCGATGTTTGCCCGGCCACGCAGGCCATCCTCTTTTCGCCCAGCGGGCTGGCCGTGGATCTTATCGGCAACGTGTACATCGCGGACACGGGACACAACCTGATCCGGCGCGTCGATCAAGTATCGGGTTACATCAACCTCGACGCGGGCGGCGCAAGCACGGTGTGCTCCGCAGCGGCAGACTCCTGGGGCGACAACTGTCCGCCGCTCCAGGCCACTTTCAAGGCTCCGCATGGGCTGGCCCTGGACGCATCAGGCAACTTGTATGTTGCCGACACCGCAAACAACGAAGCGCGTGAAATCAATCTGGGAGCGGGAACGATTGCCGCGGCCGCCGGAAATGGAGTCGCCACTTTTTCCGGCGATAACGACACCGCCACTTCTGCTTCGTTGAATGCTCCGCAAGCCCTTGCCGTGGATGGCGCCGGCGATATCTATATCGCGGATACCGGCAATGACGCGGTACGCGTAGTGAGTGCTTCCACTCTCGATATTTCCACGCTCATTGGCACGGGTGGCACTGCGGGGTTGGCTGGTGGCTCCGGTCCGGCCACGCAATTGGAACTCTCTTCGCCCGGCGGCATTGCCCTGGACGCCCGAGGCGACGTCTACGCCAGCGATACGGCAAACAATCGAGCGCTCTACGACAACCGCAATCTGGCCGATCTCGCTTTTGGCAATGGCAACGACACGCCGCCCACCGCGTCACTGCCGCAAACCGCGGATGTCTCCAATCTGGGTAATGTGACGCTAACCTTCACCGATTCGCCGGCCTACTCGCCGAGCGCGGTCACCGGATATACGTTTTCCACCTCGGCTGCAAACGGCTGCCAGGGCGACGGAAGCCTGACGGCAGGATCCGCCTGCACTCTGAGCGTGATCTTCGAGCCGACGGCCACTCAGGCGTATAACGGCGCGCTCACGTTTCCCAGCAATGCGGTCAACTCCGTCACTGCCTCCATTCAGCTTTCCGGCTCGGGAGTGAGCCTTGCAGCCACCACGGTTTCGCTTGCGCTGACGTCCCCGGCCAGCGGAACTCTTCAGTACGGTGAGACCGGCGTTGTCACCGCGACCGTAAGTCCCGCTTCGGGTACGGGCGCCACGCCGGCCGGCGAGATCATCTTCTCGATCGACGGAACCCAGCAGCCCGAGGTCGCGCTGACCTCGGGGTCCGCTACTCTCAACATCAATCTCGCGGTGGGCAATCACACCATTAGCGCGGAATATCTCGGCAGCGCTACCTATGCAGCCAACAACAGCAGTCTTCCCATCACGGTTTCGAAGGCTGCCACCACGACCACGCTCAAGGCATCTCCTGCCGCGGCCATTCAAGGGCAAACCGCCATCGTCCTCACGGCAACCGTCACGTCGATTGGTGGAACTCCCGGCGGGACGGTGAGTTTCTACTCCGGGGGCACAACGCTGCTGGGAACGGTCAACCTGAGCTATTCGCAAAGTCAGGACCTGGCAACCCTGAGCGTGAACAACTCTGCCATCCCGCTCGCCGTCGGCGCCTACCAGATCACCGCAGAGTATAACGGGAGTTCAAACTACGGCTCATCCACTTCTTCGCCGCCGACAGCCGTTACGGTCGAGCCCATTCCACCCGACTTCTCCGTCGCGGCAACCTCGGCGACTCTGACCGTGCCGCAGGGCGGTAACGTGCAGACCATTCTCACCGTCACACCCCAGGGAGGAATCTCGGGAACCATTGCTTTGAGCTGCACGGGGCTTCCCGCCAATGCGCTCTGCACCTTCTACCCAACCACGATTCCTCTAAGCGGAACCAACGCTCAGGTCACCACTGCGCTCACCATCTACACCAACACCACTCCGCTGGCGCAGCAGTCACGATTGGATCCGGCAGCCGCGGGCAAAACGCAGCGCGCTTTGCTCGCGGCCGCACTGCTGCCCTGCGTGCTCTTCGGCTTCGGCGGATGGGTCGGCTTCCGGCGCCGCCACTGGAGCCGCTTCCTCATGCTGATGGTCGGCGCACTGTTCTTCAGCAGTCTGCTTTACCTGTCGGGATGCACGTCGAATGCCACGCAACAGGCGGCCGGCGTAACTCCCACGGGAACGAGCACTGTGAACGTGGTGCTGACAGGACCGGATAGCGTCACGCAGACGATACCGATCACGCTGGTGGTGACTGCGGGCGGCGCACTCTAAGCGAAACCTGCCGGAAAAAGCCCTGTCGCCGAGTCGGTGGCAGGGCTTTTTCCGGCAGCTCATTGCATCGTCGCCAGCCTGGCTGCGGCTCTGTGCGTGATTCTAGCGATTCACGCGCGGATCGAAATCTGCCGTTCCCACCTTGCCACTGGCGGCATCGCGCGCCACAAAGCGCACGCGCACGGCATCAGCAGGAAACTTTTCAGTGATGGTAAAGTCTATCGTCGCAGGCGACCCGGATCCGTCAGCCAGGCGCGCGCGCGCCGTGCGTTCCTCAACGGCATGCGCGAGTATTTTATTTTGTTTGCTGAAGCCGGCCACGGCCAGCGTCACCTCGGCCTGGCTGCCGCCGTTCGGCATATCGCGCCAGACCAGGGCGTGCGCGTCGATATGCACCACAAAGGCATCGGCCTTTCCTGCAACGCGGGTCACCGTGAGAGGCAGACCGGTATAGGCCAGGTTGCTGTTGACGGCGCTCCCTAAATCGAAGGCCAGCCTGGCACGCAGGTCCTTTGCATCCTGCCGGGTAGTCGGAGGAGCCGGCGGCGCGGTCTGCAAGTAATAACCATTGCGCGTAAGAGCGGTGAGCCCAGGGCGATCGACGCTCACACTGATGCGGCGATAGGGCTGTGCCAGATCGCTGCCGTTGCTGGGCGAGTAGCTGAGAGTGTAGTAATTGTCCCCATCGCGCAGAGTTTCGCCGATCTCCGCATCGACATCGTTGCGCGAGAAGTAGACCCGCCCTCCGGTCGCCGGAGCCACAAGTTGAAAATTCACATCGCCTTGAAATGGATCGTTGCCGTTCTCGTCCTCGGCGGCGTCCAGATCGTCGGGGGTTTCGATCAGGACCGTGTCGGTTGCATCGATAGTGGGATCGATCGAGGTGAGAGTAATGCGCGCATCGCGCAATACGTCGATGACCCTTTGCACGGCGTTTTGTATCGTCGCGGCTTCCTTATCCGTCGATTCATTCGTGTTGACCGCCGGAAAGCCGCGCCCCACCCAGATAAGGTTCTTGCGCCCGGGATGTCCCGCTGTGGCCTGCGCAATCTGCTCCAACGATCCCAGAGACATCGCCAGCCGTTCTGCCGCCCCAGGGCCGCCCTTGCCGCTCTGCATCAGTGTCCATGGGTACTGGGGAAAATGCTTGTCAAGCGCGGTCACGATCGCCTGGCGGTCGCGTGTGTAATCCACCAGGACCTGGAACCTGGTGTTGCTGGCTACTAGCAGCGTCGTCGGCTCTGGCAGGACGGCGGGCTCCGACAGCAGGTATTTTTTCAGCTCCTGGCGCGCGTAGCTCATGTCTTGAAAATTGCTGTTAAGCTCGTCGAGCACCAGAACCGTCACCGGAGTTTGCGGCGCTTTCTTCAGGTCCGCAGTCGATTCGATCTTCACATCCGGCGCCAGGTGATGCTGATCAGGCGCTTCAAAAGAGCGAATGGTCTGCGGCTGCTTATCTTCATAGACGGTAAAGTCCTTTTGCGTCAGGTCAGTCACAGCGTGGCCCGCTTTGTCGGTCACAACCACATCCAGAACCACAAGCCGTGTGTTGACCAGGAAGGTGGGCGCTTGACTCATAGGCGATGGAGAAGAATTCTGCGGGCCGGGAGCTTGCGCAGCGCCACAGATTGCGCAGGCCGGAACCACCACGGCAAGCATGCGGAGAAACCCATCTGGAAAACGCAACGACACAGCACCCTCCCCGGCACGCATGCCGATCTTGACGGGCCTTCGATCGATGATGAAGGCGGGCCGCAAAACTTTCAGCCTGGCTCCACAACCATCATATAGATGCACTGTGCGCCTACTGTTCAGACCACGCATTGTCCGTTGAGGAATACATTTGAGGGGGGGTCCGCGGCGCACGTCAGGCCCTGGGCTGCTGCTGCTTCGCTCACCGCGTCAAATCCCGCAGAACCATTGACTGTGCACGATCCGCGGCCAGCCTGGAAAGAGCGCGGCCTTGCGGACCGCTTCCCGTCTTGTTTTTTCGATTTCTTTCTCTTTTCATGTGGTCAGACCATGAATTGGGAATTACTATTGCAATTGCTAGTTCACGAATCCACGATGATGAGCGCGCCAGATTCCACTCTTCTTCACCCCGGAGATTCTTCACCGTCTATGACCCGCTGTAAATCATTTCAATACCCTGGATGCCTGTCGTTTCTTTTCGCGCTCTTGTGGATCGGCGCCCATCAACCTGCCGGGGCGCAGGATACCCGGACGGTCACAGAGCCGGCATTTCCTCCCGTCTGCACCACGCTTACGGCACAATTGCAGCAAACCGGAAACACCCTGCCCTCCGGGGACGAGACCAGCTTCGACACGGCCCGCATTCAGGATGCATTGAACGCCTGCACCAGCGGCGACGCGGTGGAATTGGCCCTCGGCAGCGCATCCGGCGACAATGCTTATCTCATACAGCCCATCACGATTCCCAGCGGCGTCACGCTGCTGGTGGATGCCGGCGTCACAGTTTACGGGTCGCGCAATCCCGCCGATTACGCCATTGCTTCCGGCTCCTGCGGCATTGTGGCCTCCTCCTCCCAGGGATGCAACGCGCTGATTACGATGAACGCGGCGAATGCGGGCATCATGGGCTACGGCGTCATTGATGGCCGCGGCGGGCAAACACTGACCAGCGGAGCAAACGCGGGCCAAACCTGGTGGCAGCTTGCCCATCAGGCGCAGCAGAAAAGCGAGAATCAATACAATCCGCAGTTGCTCAAGATCAACGCGTCGAACATCACTCTTTTCAAGATCACCCTCGAGAACTCGCCGTTCTTTCATGTCACCTATGAAGGCACGGGCTTTACCGCATGGGACGTGAAAGTCATCGCGCCCGGCGATGCGCGCAACACCGACGGCATCGACCCGGGGCCCGCGCAGAATGTAACCATCACCAACTCCTACATCGGCGATGGGGACGACAATATCTGCCTCAAGCCCAGCGAATCTCCCGGCGGCGGCGCAGCCGCGAACATGAGCATTACCAATAACCAGTTTTATGTTGGCCACGGCATGTCCATCGGCAGCCAAACCGCCGGCGGAGCTTCGAACGTTCTGGTCCAGAACCTGAACATCGATGGCGACCCGACCAACAGCAACGATACCGGCATCCGCATCAAATCGGAGTCAAGCAACGGCGGCACGATCAGCAACGTGACTTACGAAAATGTGTGCATGCAAAATGTCGCCTCTCCCATCCAGTTCAATCCGTTTTACGATTCCACAACGGGCACGGATTACCCCCAGTTTCAAAGCGTCACTTTGTCGAATGTAACGGTGCTGACGGCCGGCAAGGTGCTGCTGGAGGGATACAGCGCCACCTATCCGCTTGGCCTGACCCTCAACAACGTGAACTTCTCCACGATCGCAAGCAGCAATGTGAGCGCGGAGAATGCGAACGTCACGCTTGGTCCCGGCCCGGTCAATTTTTCCTCTTACATTACCGGCAGCAATGTGAACGTGACCAACGACGTCGCCAATTCCGAAGCGCCTTACAGTTGCTCGAGCTCTTCGTTTTCGCTGCTGGCGCCGGAGCTTTTCGGCAGCGCAGCGCAGGCCACGCCCGAACAGACCCTCACATTGACTGCCATTCTCGAGCCGGCGCGCGAGCCCAATTGGGAGGGTTCGACGGCGGGGCAGTATTCGTCGATCACCGCTTACTATCCTGTGGAACCGACGGGAACGGTCACGTTCAATGACGGATCGAACCAGGTCGGCCAGGTGACGCTCAGCGGCTCCAGCGACATTGCGACGCTCACGCTCAGCAGCGAATCCGCAGGAACGCACAACTACACTGCCGTTTACTCCGGCGACTCGAACTACGCCGGCATCACGACGCCCGCTTTTCCCGTCGCGGTCGCCTATCTGCCCTCGGCAACGTCGCTGGGTGTCTCGGCCACGCAGATCGCGCAGGGGAGTTCCGTCAACTTGACTGCCACGGTCACTTCCACCGCCGGGGGCACGCCCACCGGCACGGTGGAGTTCTTCGATGGCACATCGGAAATCGGGACAGGACAGTTGAATGCGGGCGGGATAGCGACTCTGAGCACCAGCAGCCTGCCCAACGGCGCAGATTCCTTGACGGCCCAATACGAGAGCGACGGCAATTACGCTTCATCCACATCGTCGGCGCAAACCGTGAATGTGGGCGCATTCAGCACCACCACGACGCTTATGTCTTCCGTCGCCACCGCAAATTTCGGACAATCCATCACCTTGACCGCAACGCTTGCTTCGTCGGGAGGCACGCCTACGGGGACCGTGACCTTTATGGACGGGACAACAACATTGGGCGCCGTCACATTGAGCAGCGGTGCTGCCACGTATCAGACGACTTCGCTCCCAGCCGGCAGCCAGAGCATCACGGCTTCGTACATTCCCTCCGGCAACTTTGCGCCTTCCGTCTCCACCCCGGTCACGATCGAGGTGCAGAACTTCACCATTTCGTTGAGCGCAAGCACCCTCAACATTGCGCCGGGCAGCAGCGCCAGCACCACGTTTACCTTTACCGGGGCCGGCGGCGTGACGGGCACAATCAGCTCCGTGTGCGGCGGACTGCCCGCTTACATCACCTGCAGCTTCAGCCCGCCCACAGCGACGTTAAGCGGCAATACCGCAACCACCGTACTCACGGTCTCGGTGGCTTCCACACTGAGTGGTTGGCTGCTGCCGATTCTGCCTCTTATGGCGTTTGTGCCGCGAAGAAAAAAGCGCCGCTGGCATAAGGCCATGTTGGCCATCGTCATCGCAGCGGCCGGACTGGCGTTGATGACAAGCTGCGGCGGCGGTGGTTCCGGTTCGGGCGGCGGCGGCACATCCCAGACGCCCCCTGCCGGCCAGCAGACCATTACGATCACCTCCACGACAACCACCGCGCAGGGAACTTTAAGCAATACCGCGCAGCTCACAGTGAACGTGCAGTAGCGGAACAGCGGTACGAAGATTTGGCATTCAAAGGTATGCGGCCTGTCCACTTACGGCATTTTCAGAAATACCGTGAAGCCTTGACAGCCGTGGATGTGGGTTTTTCTTAAGGAAAAATCCACTCAGCAACCGCGGCTTCGGTCTACACCATTTCCGAAAATGCGATAGCCTGTTAACCGTCAACCGAGGATCGCGCCCGAAGGAAGCGGCGGGCACTCACTGGCTTCGCCCCCAAAAAAGTCGAGACGAGATCGCTCCAGCACCAAGTTGTTCCTCAACGAGTAACTGACGAATGGGCAGGCCATGCTTCTGTGGCACTTTGTTAGAGTGCGAGGCGCCGAAGCAAGTGTCCATGACACAACTTACGCCAACGCATTGAGGAAGATCTTCGGTCGCGCAGCTTTTCAGAACGTACGATCCGCCACTACACCCATACGGTTGCTGAGTTTGCAAGTGCTTTGACTTAAGGAAAAAGCAAACACTGTCCGCACTACCGGGACCACCTCTTCAGCACCGGGCCGGCCGCATCCGGCCCGGTGTTGAATCACACGCCCGTTAGTACACCGTGCCATTCAGGCCGGTCGCCAGCCCCGCTGCAATTGGAGTCACGGTGGGAGCCGCTGCTCCCACAATCTCCGTGATGCTGCCGGCGCCGCTGCTGCTGCTGTTCCCGACCCACACATTACCGGCGGGGTCAATCGCAATGCCTTGTGAACCGCTCAGGCCGCTGTGGCGGAATCCAAGTGCGTCGAAAGTTCCTGTCGATCCTTTCAGCGGCGAAATTAAGGTTCCGAGGCTGGGCGGCGTGGCTCCGAAAGCATACGTGGTGGTGGGTATAGCTCCTCCAGAGAGCTCAGAGACTCCACCCGTGCCGTTGTTTGACGCCCAGACATTGCCGAATCCGTCTACGGCAACATACTCGGGTTTATCGAGCATAGTACCGGAGGTCCCGCCATAGGCGGTTCCGGTGGTGGAACCAACAGCTCCGGTCAAATAGGTGAGGGTGCCGTCGGTAACGGCGTTCGCCACCCATATCGAGCCCGAAGGCCCTGCCGCCATACCGTAAGGCGTGCTGAGCGAGCCCGCGGTCACCGGCGTATAGGTGGCGCTGGACTCACTGGTAGTGCAGGTAGGATAGGTGCAGCCGGTGATGTTGATGCTGGACATCTCCAGCACGTTCGATCCGCCTTCGGCCGACGACCAGACGTTACCGGACGTATCGACCACGATATACTTCGGCGTCACAGAGGTAGAGTCGCCGGAGAATTCCACTTCGTTGGCAGTGGTCATGCCGTTCACGGGGGCATCGGTGAACTCATAATAGACAGGGTTGGTGCCAGTTGTTGCACTCGACTCCGCAAAGAAAACGTCATTGTTTTCATCGACAGCTGGGCTGTAGGTGCCCTTGCCAAGACCCAGTGCGACAGGGGTTCCGTAGCCTGCGGGCTGCTCAAAGGCATAGGCTGAACTGGAACTGGTTGCGATAAAGACGTCGTTACTGGTGTCGATGGCAATGCCGCGAGGCGTTGCTCCCAGAAGTGTTTGCCCACTGCCGGACAAAACCGACTCAAATAACGGAAAACCGGTCGGGCTGAGCTCAACCAAGTCACCATCGGCTTGCGTTGAGCCGTTCGTGTATTGATTAATTGTCCAGATATTGCCCAGGCTGTCAACAGCAAGACCGAAAGGAGAAGTTATGAGCGGCGTAGCTCCTGTGTATTGAATGCCGAGAGTCCAATCCAAAGGCTGCGAGCTAACGCCGGGAAACGGCGACTGCGCCGTCTGCAATCCATACAAGGCCACCAAATTGCCCGGATATGGGTTGGTAGCCGTGACACTGGTTGGATTCAAGCTCATATTCACGGCGGCTTGCAGGGTATCGGCCACCGGAGCGCCCGAATAGGCTACATCGGCCAAAAGCGTTGTGCACGCTGTGGAGCCGCCTACTCCCAGAGGATCCGACTGCACACAGGCTGCCAGTATATTGGCGGTTGTGGCCAGTTTCGTTGCCTCCGGCGTGACCGTGATTTGGTCGCCGGTAACTGTGCTTGCGGTTCCGGTATAAGTGATCGTCGACACCGGGGCGCCGGTCGGCGTCGAACATGCGGAACTCGTGACGGAGCACGACAGGCTCATCGCGGTTGCCATGGCGTTGGTGATGCCGGTGTAGGCCTGCCCCGAACTGCTGCTGGTGCCAAAACCATCGCCGTTGGGGTTGTCGGTGCTGTCGGCGGTGGATTTGACGCCGAAGAACTGCCCCAGCGCATAGGCGGCGGCAGCTGTGGAAACTTCGTTAATCACGATGTCTGTGCTGGATGTCAAATTACCGCAACTCCCCAGCGCTACCGCCAGCTCGGCATCCGGGTTTAGGTCGCTATCGCCATTTCCAGGGTTGCCGCTGTACGCTGTCATGTACCACTGCGTGCTGCCGGCGGAACAGGCGCTGGTGATGGAGTGGGCCGTGTAGTTGCCGGAGGCGATCGTAAAGCTGCCGTCGCTCCCAGTCGTTACCGCACCGGAGGTCAGCAAAGGGGTAGCCGCGGAGCCAGAGCCGGTGGTTCCCACTGCCCAAATCTGAATGTGCGCTCCACTGATGGGATTGTCTCCGCCATGCACAATGCCCTGCAGTGCCGCGGAGGACACTTGCAGCGCGTTGTCGGAGTTAGGTGCATTGAGCCCAACACTGCAGCCTGTTGTTGCAACCGCAATTACTATTGCTGCCGTGTAGGTGACAACTTTCGCTGCAGTAGCCGCCTTGGCAGAGACATCCTCAAAAAACCGTTTCATCGCAAGTGCCTCCGTGGTCACACAGAACCAATCTCTATTCAGTGATGGAATTGGGTGTCCCTAATGAACTGACTTCCCAGACGGGAGAATTCTACACTGAAAATCACTCGTGTCAAGGCCAAGTTGTTCCGCTACCGGTTCTACCATTTATGCGAGTCTTGAAGTTAAAGGTTAGACCAAAATGTGCTCGCAATTGCGGGAAGTACTGTCCTGCACAGCTCGCGTGCTATTCCTTGTCTGATCATCACTGCATGAGGTCAGACCACATGGCATGAGCTTTTGAAACGGGTAACTAAGGTCGGACCTCATTGCGGAAAAGCCATTTACCGAATCGAGCCAGGCTTCTTATTGAGGCTTGCCTTGTATTTTCCCTTTACGGAGCCTGCGGCGGACCCAGCATGGGAGTCTTCACCGGCACTGCCAGCCCGATGAACTCGGTGATCGATCCATTGGAACTGCTTCCGTAGTTCGCGACCCAAAGGTTGCCGCTCGCATCGATAGCCACTGCAAGCGGCCACAGCATGCCGGCGTCCGGCGCCCAGCCCGCGCTGGGTGACAGGACGGTCCCCGGCGAACTCGCATTCGCTCCAGCGATCTCCGACAGCGACGGTGCCAGCACATTCGCGGTCCACACAGTACCAGCGCCGTCCACTGCAATCCCCTGCGGATGGATGATGCCTCCGCCTGTGATGTTGCTATTGATCACCGTGCCGCTGCTCGAGACAAAGCTCACGCTGTTGCCATAGTAGTTGGCTACCCACACGTTGTTCTGTGCGTCCACCGCGATGCCGCCGGCGCCATTGCAGCAGTCGATACCTGTAATAGATGACCCATCCGGGCTTACCTTCGCAATCTCCGTGCTGCCCTGGTTGGCAAGATAGCCGTTGCGATTGGAATCGACTGCAACCGCTACCGGGAACGAGAAAATGCTGGAGCTATATCCCGACGCGCCGGAGAGAGGCGAACCGTTGCTCGCCAACAGCGTCAAGTGGCTATTGCCATAGTCCACCACCCAGAGGCTTCCGCTGGTATCGATCGCAATGGAAACCGGGTAGTCAATCCCGCCCGCCGTATCGTCCGCAATCGCGCTGCCGCTGGAAGTGAACTCGGAGACGCTGCTCTGCGTGCCCGGCTCATTCGTCACCCACACATTGTCACTGGCGTCGATTGCCAATCCATACGAGGTGCCCAGCCCATTTCCAGTCACTCCACTGGCGAACATGGGTATGCCAGTGGTTGAAAACGCACTGACCACGCCGAAATAGCTGGCAACCCAGATATTGCCCTTCGAGTCCACGGCCAGGGTCGTCGGCGTGTTCATGCCGCCGCCGCTGTAGGTGGCGTACAGCGTCCAGTCCGGCGGCGCCGCGGTGATGGCCGGGGCAAACACGCCGGAGTTTTCCGCCAGCGCATACAGGCCACTCACGTTGTTGCCCGGGTGCAACGCGATGTTGCGCGCCGCCTCCAGCACATTCGCAGGAGCGCTTCCGCCGCTGGCAGTTGCCTGGGTAAACAGACTGGCGCATGCTGTCGCGCTCGCGCTGGCGGCGGTGGTGCAGGTATTCAGCAGGTTGGCGAGGGTATTCAAGCGTGCCGCCGGCGCTGTTCCGGTTGCGGGAAAATTGGCTCCAGGTGCTGTACCGGCGCTTGGATTCACCAGATTATTTACCGATGCCACCGCATTGGCGATACCGATCGTATTTGTCGCCGTCGCACCCATGTTCGCTCCGGCGGAGAGAAACTGGGCCATGGCCCATGCTGTCGCTGCGGTCGTCACTTCATTCAACTCGACGCTGGTTGAACTGGTAATCGCGTTGCATGTTCCCAGGGGCGCTATCAGTGTGATCGCGCTGTTACTCGCCGTGCCTGATGCCAGGTGTCCGCCTCGCGCCACGGCGTATACCTGCGAAGTGGACGCCGGGCAGGTATATCCGGAGGGCACGCTGAAATTTCCGCTGTTATCGGTGGTCAGCGGTGAGCTCAGAAGAGCGCTTCCTGCCGATCCTGAGCCTGTGGTCCCCGCTGCGTAGACCTGAACCGCCGCACCCACGATTGCCGCCTGGCCTGCGCGTACTCGCCCGCTGAAGGCGCTGCCGGCATATGTAGTTGTCCCCGTGTTTCCACCGCCTTGACCCGCCGATACGGACCCTCCGCAACCGGCGATCGAAACGCTCGCAGCCAGCAGCAGCGCCGGCAATACTGCGCCACCGCCTTGCGGGAAAATCAGATCCACTGTCGAATGCCACACATGGAGACTTCCACCAGGAAGAACCGGGCCTTGCCCCGCGCGTGCCGAACTCGCATGGATGTTCAACGGTGATTGTCCTGCAATGAATCCTATTGGGTTCGCAGGATCGATGTCTACGATATGAAGTGATCGTTGACTTCGGAACGTGCTCTCAGAGCATCGTGCGCACCCGGCATCGCCGCCAGGTTTCCTTTTCAAAAAATGAGGAAGCACTCCTTGATTCCGTCGTGTAGTGCCTTCATAGCGCCGTTAACTTGGCTTGCCGCAGCCTCGCAGAGGCGGTGAGCAAATCTTCCTGCGAACAGGTTGGGGCGCTCCGGGGTAGCCTCGTCTTGAAAAACGCCGTAGCGTTCGCCATTCAGATCAGCGATACATGGGCCCCTAGCGTCGTAGAAACAGGACAGGCCCCGCATGCGGAGCCTGTCCTTGTCCTTGAACACGGTGCCCAACCTTCCAATCAGGGCCGAGATGCTTGACTTGTACCTTTGTGTACCTCGATGTCACATGCCAGAAAGGACCTAAATCCTTTTGAATGTGGCGGGGACGACGGGGCTCGAACCCGCGACCTCTGCCGTGACAGGGCAGCGCTCTAACCAACTGAGCTACGTCCCCAGAAACTCTGGGATGCCAGGAAAACCCGGCCCGAAAGGCCCGCTCTTTCCTCGCCACGAAGGGCTTTCCGCTTGGCGCCCGCTTCCGAATTCTGCCCGGAAAAGCGGCTCGCGCACGCGGCGGCAACATCATTGTGTGTAACAGAAACGCGGGCAATTCTGGATGCGGCGGCTGCGCGCGTGGAGCAGACTAGAATTGCAGTACCGGAGAACGCACGACTTGAGATCTGCTTCGCATCGCGCCATGGCGCTGGTGGTCCTGCTGGGGGCACACCTGACGGCGCTGGCGCAGGTGACGCCGCAGGCCACAGGATCGGGGCCATCGCGCTCGGAGGAACTGGAGAACGTGCCGCGCGTCCCCGGCGTGAGCACGCTCTTGGCCGGCTTCAACGCGGGCGTCAGCTTCTTTGGCGTCCACAACTCCGCCATCGGATGGTTCGAAGTCGCTTCGCCGGCCGTGAACTACACTTTTTCTCCACGCTTTTCGGTCGACGCTAGCACACCGGTCTATCTGCGGCGCTATGTCGAGAAATCGCCCGTACCACCGCAAACGGTGGGCACACTGGTGCTCGATGCCGACGACGCGGGCGACACGTTGATGGGCTTCCACGCCAACTTTAATCCGGACAAGTTGATCTACACGGCAACCGCATCGATGACCGCACCCACGGGCAACCGCGCGGTGGGATTCGGAGCGGGCAAGCCCACCTTCGACTTCGACAACCATCTGCAGCGCTACGCCGGGCAGGCGGCATTCCTGCTCGACCTCGGCATCGGCGACTCCTCTACGCTGATCAACAACCTGGTGACCCAGAACTACACCTCCGTTGGCAAGCTGGCGCATTTCCAAATGGGCGCGATGGTGTGGATCTTCAGGCGCTATTCGCTGCAATCCGTGGCCTATGAGGAGCTACCCTTCGGCAGCCAGACCGTTTACACGGTGGTGAATCCGGACAACCGCGCCGCCCCGCCTGGGCCGGGCGGATTGCCCAGCAACGTGAGCACCAGCGCCGGCGCAAGCGAGGATAACGGCTTTACGACCTCGGCCGGCATTCCTCTCGCATCGCACCTGACTTTGTCGGGGTATTACAACCGCAGCCTGCGCCGGCACGAAGACACGGTTTCGATGGGGTTGACGTACGTGCTGCGGGGAACGCCCATCAACAAAAAGTTGTCGGAGATTGACCGCGCGCTGCGTGCGGCGGCGGGGCTGCGCGGGAAGTAGCGGCGCTCTTCGGCGGCGCGGGCCTGGGTCCCCGCACGACGGCCGGTCTTCCACCCCAGCGAGCAAGAACCGCTCGCCGGGAACCCCGGTCCGGAGACCGGCGCTTCGAAACCTACTGCAGCTTTTCCACCTTCACTACTTGTTCCGGAGTCATCTGCTGGCGGATCTGCAGGTACGTCTGCGCAACAATTTTTTCCAAGGCGGCGCGCGCCTGATTCACGTCATCGATCGCCGCGAAGGTCTGCGACTTGTCGGCCTTGGGATCCTTGCTGATGGTCTCCAGCCTGGCTTGCTGCTTCTGAAGCTCGCGGAACGCAGCGAGGATGGCAGGCTTGCTCGCGTCGAAGATGGCGTCCATCTGCTTTTTCTGCTGGCTGCTCAGGCCCACGGCCTTGACGACGGTTTTGTCATCCCACCAGCGGCCAACGGGACCAAATTGCACGCCTGAACCCGCGGCTGCGGCTGGACCCTGCGATTTTCCGCCCGGCGGAGGCGGCGGAGGCGGGCCGCCGTGATTGCCGGGTGCGCCCGGTGCGCCGGGACCGCCGAGAGGCGGGCCCATGGGCGGCCCTCCAGGCCCCCTGCCCTGCGCATGCAGGCTGGATCCTGCCGCCGCGATGAGGCTGGCGCTGATACATAAACTCGCAAAGACTCGGGCTTTCATTGAAATCCTCATTGCGGCAGGCGCCTGTGGCGAGGATGCGGCCTACCAGAAAGATCGTACTCCTTGAGCGGCGACATCTCATCCGGATTGATGGCCGCATTGACTGCTTTCAGCAGTTCGTTATCTTGTGCGATCTGGGCTTCGGAATCCTCCTGCGGGGCGACGACCGCCGTCGCGTGATGCGTGCCAAATAAATCGCTCTCCCGTCCGGCAGGAATCGCAATGGCGATGAGAGCCAAAGCGGCCAGGGCCCAACCCAGAGCAGCCAGCGGCGGACGACGCCGCGCGGGACGGAGCTGCATCACGCCGGCCCGTTCGGCCCTGGCTTCGCTCCAATTGAGCGCGGCCACGTTCCACGCGCCAACATCGGACTGGAAATCCTCCACCTTGCCGCGGCAAATCGGGCACTCGGCGAGATGCAACTCGGCATCCGCAGAGCCCATGCCGATCAAAACGTCGTTCAGGGCCTCGTCCGTCAAATGTTCGCGCGTCATAATGTTGCTCCCATCCGGCTGCGCACGGAACTCAGGGCGCGATGCAGATGCGTCCTTACCGTGTTCACAGGCATGCCCAGAACCTGGCTGAACTCGTTGACGGGCATTTCCTCAACAAACTTCATTAGAAATACGGTTCTCTGGTTGGGCGACAGATCGGCAACCGCCTCGGACAGCTCCCTGACCTTCTCCTTCGCCAACACTTGCCGCTCGGGACTCGAGCCCTCGGCAGGAAAGTAAGCGGCCATTTCGTGCACATCCAGCGCCGTCGAGCTGGCTTGCTTCCAGAACCTGAACTTCGCCGAGCGCAAGTGATCGCGCGTGACATTGATCGCGATGCCGGTCAGCCACGTCTTCACGCTGCAATCGCCGCGGAATTTTTCGCGGCCTCTCCAGGCCTTGAGGAGCGTGTCCTGCGTAATGGTCTCTGCAAGGTCGGGATCGCCCGTCGAATAGGTGACGAAGCGAAGAATCCTGGCACGGTAATTCCTTACCAAGCCATCGATATCGTCGAGCTCGTCAATGGCTCTGGCCCTCCGCGCGCAGCGCAATTCTAACCGGGCTCCGGGAACCATGTCTATGAATTCGGTGCTGGCATATGCGCCCATCCGGCAGCGTTCCCTTCCCTGGCTCAGAACCCTTCTATGGACTTTAGTGGCGATTTTTCGCCGGAATGATTACAGCGCCGGCGGTAATTTTCCACACCAGCCCCTTCCCCGCCCTGCCACAAATAATTTCGCTGCCTGTAATTGGAATTTGCGCGCGGCGCGTCATAAGTGTCGCAGTCTACCAAACTGCGGCAGCGAAGGCGGCGGTTCACCCTGCGCTTTCCAGCCTATGATCGTGGGGGCATCCCCACCAACCGCTTCAAGGAGAGATCATGATCATGCGCAAACTCGAAATCGGCAAATCGGCGCTTCCGCTGCTGGCTGTCGCCGCGCTCGCGGTGGCACTGGTGGTGGTGGGTTGCACTGCGGGACTGGGCAACAGCGCCGTCACCACCGTGGCTTCAACTTCCAAAACACTGGTTCCTGTTTCCATCACCGACGCGCCCAGCGACCAGGTGGTTGCGGCCAGCCTCACCATCAACTCGGTCGTGTTGACCGATTCGAGCGGCGCCACGGCAAGCGTGCTCTCCGCGCCCTTCACCTTTGAGGCCGCGCACCTCGACGCGATTCAGGAGCCGCTGTTCACGCCGTCGATTCCCGAAGATACCTACGTGAGCGTTACCCTCACTTACTCCAATGCCCAGGTGGCCTACATCGATCCCTCCACCAACAAGATTGTGCTGGCCACCGGGACCCTCGCCAACACCTCGCAAACCGTCACCTTCTCGAGCCCCATCACGGTGAACAACACCACAACGGGCCTGCTGATCGATTACCTGGTCGCGAATTCCGTCACCATTTCAGGCTCGACCGTGGACGTGACTCCGCAATTCAATGTCTCCGCGGTTCCCATTGCCGCGCAGCCGACGAACGGCCTGAACGGATTGCAGTGCGGCATCAACGGCCAGGTGACGGCGCTGGGATCGGACAGCTTTACACTGCAGACGCCCGAGGGCACCTCACTGACGATTTACGTCAATTCGAGCACCGTGTATCAGGGACTCAGCGGATTCTCCGCGCTCGCGGTCGATGCCTTCGTACAGGTGGACACGCAAACTGAGACCAATGGCGACTTGCTGGCCGTGCGCATCGCCGAACAGGGACCGCCGCCGGCAAACGGCATGTTGCTGGTCGGGCCTGTCACAGCGGTTACCGGTTCGCCGGCAACCTCCTTCACCGAGGTGGTACGCCAGCAGGTCGGCCCCGGCGCTACTGCCAACCCAATCCAGGTGGATACCATCGCCATCACCGGATCGACCACCTTCCAACTGCCCTTCCAGCTCAACAATCTCTCTGGCGGAACGCTGCCGTTTACTGCCACCTTCTCCGCCGCAACCATGTTCGCCGGCCAGAATGTGGCTGTGGCCACCAGCGGCGTCACCAGCAATGCAGCAACGGCCATCAACGTCGCACTGGCTCCGCAGACCGTGGACGGAACCATCGCCAGCATGACCGCCGGTTCCGGCGGCGATGTCTACACGCTCACATTGAACTCGAGCGGCTGGCTCGCCAAGCTCACCGGCCTGTCGACGGTGACGGTCTACACCAACGGCAACTTGCAGCAGGTTGGCCCCACGGCGCCTATCGTCGGGTCGACAATCCGCTTCAATGGCTTCCTGTTCAAGTCGAATGGAGCTTTGGTGCTGCTGGCCGGTGTGCAGGGGCCCCCGCCAGGCCAGCCCATGATGTAAATGCCGGTTTTACCGCCAAACTTCGCGAGGCGCACCTCCCGTTGCGCCTCGCATTTTTTTGCGCAAGGAAATGCGGCGCCCTGGTTGCGCGGTGAGTGTAGAGAGTTGGATTGACGTTCATGCTCTCCCACCCCAAACGCCAACTGCGCGTTGAGGATGGGGCATCCCATGCTGCGTGGTTCGTCAGGCCGAAATTGCCGTGCGCGCGCCGCGTCCGGCGGGCATGTAGCCCATGTCCATCGAAATGCCGCGTACACACTGCAGCAGATGATTGGCGATCGCGGGCAGCTTTTGCGCGGTCACGCGAAACGAAGGCCCCGAGACGCTGACTGCGGCCACCGGCAGCCGCTGCGCATCCAGAATCGGCACCGCAATGCAGCGCAAACCTTCTTCGAGCTCCTCGTCGTCCACAGCGTAGCCGCGACGCCGCGTCTTCTCGAGCTCCGCGCGCAGCGCTTCGGGTGTGGCGATCGTCCGGGAGGTCATGCGTTCAAAGCGCACGCGCTTCAGAATTTCCGCCGCCCGTTCCGGGGGCAGAAAGGCAAGAATGGCCTTGCCCACCGAGGTGCAGTGCACCGGGTTGCTGGCGCCGATGCGCGTAATCATGCGCACCGAGCGGGAGGGCTCGATCTTATCGATGTAGATCACGCGCGCCGCCTCCAGCAAGGCCAGGTGTGCGGTCTCTTCGGTCTCGGCAACCAGCCGCCGCAGGTGCGGCTGCGCGCGGTCGCGAAGGTCGTATTGCTCAATCGCGCGGTTGCCGAAGTCAAACAGGCGCAGGCCCAGGCGGAACTTGCCGTTCGTGGTCCGCTCCACCATGCGGTGCCGCTCCAGCACCATCAGAAAGCGGTGCGCCGTGCTCTTGTGCAGTTGCAGCGAAGCGGCCACTTGCGCCAGGCCAAGGGGCGTTTCGCTTTCACCCAGCAGATCCAGTACGGCAAAAGCGCGGTCGAGGGCTTGAACTTTATAGGTGCCTTGAGGGGCTGCGTCTCGCATGTTGATCCTTAGTTCCGTCTTTTGGGTCCATATCCAGATTCTCACATGATGGGACGCGCGTCAACTGGTGGAACGCTGGCAGGGCTTCGGCTCGCCGCCAATTCATGGGCTGAAGCCGTTGGGTAGGCGGCACAGCCTCAGGAATCACATGCCGTTCAGTCTGGCCTCTGCGAGGCCGCCGCGCAGATTCGCGACATTTTCAAAGCCGCTTCCCTGCAGGGCGCAGACGGCGAGATAGCCGCGCTGGCCCTTTTGGCAATAGACGAGAATTTTGCGATCGTTCGGCAACTCGCCGAGGCGGTCGCGGAGTTCACCCAGCGGAATATGCACGGCATTCGGGAGAACGCCGGTATCGGCCACTTCGCTGTTTTCGCGCACGTCGAGAAGGAATTCGCCGTTCGGCTTCCAATCCTCGGGTGAGATGGTGGCTAAGTCGCCGCGCACGATGTGATCGGCAACAAATCCCGCGGTGTTGACGGGATCGTTGGCCGAGCCGAACGGTGGCGCGTACGCCAGGTCGAGGCTCTCAAGGTCGAAGACGGTCATTTTGCCGGCAATGGCCGTGGCAAAAACGTCGGTGCGCTTATCGACGCCGTCTTCGCCCACAATTTGCGCGCCGAGGAGACGCCCCGTGCCTTCTTCGGCGAGAATCTTGATCCGTATCGGCCTTGAGCCGGGATAGTAGCCCGCGTGGTTGGGGTCAATGGTGACGCTCGAGAAAAAGCTGAATCCCGCTTTGGCAGCCTGCGCACTGTTAAGGCCGGTGAATCCCGCAGTCATCTGCAGGACGCGAACGATGGAGGTTCCAAGGGCGCCGGCATAAAGAAAGTGCCCGCCCGCCGCATTGGCTCCTGCGATGCGGCCCTGGCGATTGGCAGGCCCGGCCAGGGGAATGCGCGTGCGCGCGCCGGTGAGCATGTGGGTAGTCTCGGCGGCATCGCCCACGGCGTAGATTTCAGGATCCGAGGACTCCATGCGGGCGTTCACCTTGACGCCGCCAGTGACGCCGATATCAAGCCCGGCGTGTTTGGCCAGGTCGACCTCGGCGCGAACCCCCACACTCAGCAGGATCAGCTCCGCCGGAATGAATGCGCCATCGGCCAATTCCACGCCATCCGGGCTGAAGGATTTTGCTTCCGTACCGGTCATGACGGCGAAATCCTTGCCGCGCACGCGGTTCTCGAGATGCGCGGCCATATCGTGGTCGAGCAGCGGGAAGATGTGGGGGAGTTTCTCGATCACGGTCACGTGCATGCCCCGGCGATGAAACGCCTCGGCCATTTCGAGGCCGATAAATCCCCCGCCAATGACGGCGGCTGTCCGCGGCTTATGCGAGTCGGCGAAGGCGATGATCCGATCCATGTCGGGCACGTCGCGGAGGGTAAAGACGTTGCGCAGGTCCGCGCCGGGAATGGGAGGTACGATGGGCTTTGCGCCCTGGCTGAGAATGAGCTTGTCGTAAGGGAAATCTTCCTGCGAACCATCGTCACGGCGGACCCGAATGGTCTTGCCGGAGCGGTCGATGGAGAGGACCTCGTGGTTCACGTGCACCTGGACGCGCGAGCGGGCCCACATTTTTTCCGGCGTCATGATCAAAAGCTTGGAGCGGTCCTGAATCTCGCCGGCGATGTGATAGGGCAGGCCGCAATTGGCGAAGGAGATGTGCGGGCCGCGCTCGAAGATGACGATTTCGGCCGATTCATCGACGCGCCGCGCGCGGGCGGCGGCGGAAGCTCCGCCGGCCACGCCGCCGACGATGAGGATCTTGCGTGCAGTTTTCATCAATTACTCCGAAGTCCAGCAGTCACAGGAAGTTTCTTGTCCACGATTCCAGGGCATCCTGGCGAGCAAGAGGGCCATTCCGCAGGTACCGGAGATGCCGGCGAAAAGAAGCCCGCAACCGATGATGAGAGGAAGGACCGCGAACCACCGATTCACGGTGAGCGTCAGGATTGCGCCAACCGCTGCAAGACTGCCGACGGCGATTTGAACCTGCCGCATGAGCGGGAGCACTTTGCGGACGCCGCGGTGGAGCGGAAGTCCCGCGTCGCTCCAGGCCTGCGTGCCGCCCTCGACCAGGACGCAATCGTCACACCCGGCACGCTCGAACTGCCCGATGGCCTTGGACGCTCGCGCGCCCGCCTGGCAAAGAACGTAGATGGGCCTGCCCGGCTTGTGCTGCGCGAGAAAAGTATCGACCCTGAGTTGGTCGAGCGGGATGAGTCTTGCACCCGGCACGTGCGCGTTGGCATACTCGGGAGGCGTGCGCACATCCAGCAATTCAAGGCAATTGCCGGGGCCGAGACAGGCCGCGAGGGCGGCGGGCGAAATGCTTCTGGACTTGATTTCAATCATGCTTATATGTGAATATATGATCATTCGGTGATATATGTCAAATGCCAAAATATCGCGAGAGCTGACCGACGCCGAACTGGAAAATGTGGCCGTACAATTCCGCCTGCTGGGTGAGCCCATGCGCCTGAAGATTCTGCAGGCGATATGCGTGAAACCGCTTACGGTGGGCGAAATTGTGGCCGCGACGGGCGCAACGCAGTCGAATATCTCAAAGCATCTTTCGCTGCTGGCGTCGGCGGGGGTCATCACGCGCCAAAAGGGCGGCCAGTTTGTCTACTACGGAATGAGTCATCCGCTGACCATGAAGCTTTGCGAACTGGTGCACAAGGAACTGCTGAAGCTATCGTGAGCGCGCACAGAATTTGCCGGACCGACCGGCAGCGTTCGCGCGGCTACTCTTCCACTTCTTCGTCCTCTTCAATCTTGTCGCCTTCGCCGGGGGCGAGAAACAGGTTGGCTTCGAGGCCGTGCTGGCGGGTGTAGAGGTCGTGGTAGCGGCCTCTCAGCGCAAACAGCTCGGCATGGTTGCCGCGCTCGACAATCAGGCCCTGCTCCACCACAAGAATCTGATCGGCGCGGCGAATGGTCGACAAGCGGTGCGCAATGACGAACGTGGTCCGCCCGTGCATGAGCTCGGCCAACCCGCTCTGGATCATGGCTTCGGATTCGGAATCGAGCGAGCTGGTGGCCTCGTCGAGAATGAGAATGAGCGGCGCGGCCAATAACGCCCGCGCAATTGACAGGCGTTGGCGCTGCCCGCCCGAGAGCTTCACGCCGCGCTCGCCCACCACGGTGTCGTAGCCCTCGGGAAAGCGTTCCGCGAACTCGTCCACATTCGCGGTGTGGCAAGCGAAGAGAAACTGCTCTTCCGTTGCGTCGGGACGCGAGAACAGGATGTTTTCGCGGATGGTACCGTCGAAGAGAAACGATTCCTGCAGCACCACGCCCAGTTGCGAGCGATAAGTGTTCAGGTCGACCCTCGACAGGTCGAAACCATCCACCAAAACCTTGCCCTCCGATGGCGTGTGGAAGGCGCAGAGCAAGCTGATGATCGTGGATTTGCCCGAGCCGGAAGAGCCTACCAAAGCCGTAACCGTGCCGGGGTGGGACTCAAAGCTGATGCCGTGAAGGACCGGCTTGCCGGGCTCATAGGAAAACTCTACATTCTCGAATCTCACGTCGCCCACGATTTCGCCTAGCTTGACCGACCGCGCCGGATCCGTGAATTCGTCTTTCTCCGAAAGAATCTCCATGGTGCGATCGATTCCCGCCACCGCCTCGGTCAGTTGCGTGCCGATATTCACCACCTGAATCACCGGCGCAATCATGAATGCCAGGAACATGGTGTATTGAATGTAGGTGCCGTCGTCCATCTGATTGTGCAAAGCAAGGCGCCCGCTGAGCAGCATGACCATCGCGCCCACAATGCCCAGCACCGTGGTCGCCGCCATCGACATCAAGCTGGTCGCGGTCAGCGACTTCATCACGTTATCCAGAAGACGCATCACGCCAACGCGGAACACACTCGCCTCCCGCTCTTCAGCGTGATAACCCTTGATGACGCGCACGCCCCCGAGCGATTCGGTCAGGCGGCCGGTGACCTCCGCGTTGATCTTGCCGCGTTCCCGGAAGATGGGGCGAATGGTCTTGAAGGCGTATTGCAGGATGAAGACAAACACTCCGACCACCGCGAACACGATCAGCGTCATCCTGGGGCTGCGATGCATCAGGAAGACAAACGCCATCGCCGCAGTCAGCAGGCCGCCCACAAATTCCACCAGGCCTGTGCCGATCAGGTTGCGCACGCCTTCCACATCGCTCATGATGCGCGATACCAGCACTCCGGTGCGGTTCGCGTCGTAGAAACTGACCGCGAGACGTCCCACGTGCCGCTGCACCTGCTGGCGCAAATCGGCAATCATGCGCTGCGCGGCTTTCGATAGTAATTGCGTGTTGGAGAATGACGTGATGGCCTGAATGATGGTCGCAACGAACACCGCGATCACCATCGGCATCAGCTTGGCGCCCTGATGCCCGCGGATCACCAGATTGACAAACGGCCTGGCTACGAACGGCAGCGTCAGGCCGGCAACGCGATTGATGGCCACCAGCACCAGGCCCAGCAGCAGCAGCCATTTTCGCGGCCGCACCAGGCGCCAGATCTCCGGCAACGCCTTGCGGAAATCGGTCTTCTTCTTCGTCAGGTCGGCCTGCGCGGCGCGTGCGCTCCGTCCGTGCGGCGAGCGCTCGGCACGCATCCCCATCCCGAGTCCTCCGCCGCGAAATCCACCCATGCTTATCCCTGCCGTGATCTACGTACTTGGATGAAGGAGCGTACGCAAAGATTCACATAGACCAGCAACAGAACGGCCATACTCAATTGCGCCGCCAGCGCTTTCAAGTCGGGATCGATGCCGAGCGACCGCGCGTGTCCGTAGCCGTGCAGGGCCGAAGCAATGGCGCCGATCAAGCCCACGAGGCCAACAGTCACATTGATGTGCATGAAGAGTTTGCGGCGGCTTTCGCTGGGGCTGACGGCGAGAAATCCGCCGACGACCAGCGCCAGGCCAAACCACACGGGGATCAGCGCCGTGGGATGGACGCTGCCGGTGCCGAAGTATCCCACCAGACCTACAAGGATCAGCAAAACGCCGAAAACATACGTCACTTTTGCCATGCGGACCTCCAAACTCGGTGCATGGCAAGGATAGCAGTTGGAAGTGTGCGCCGGACAGTGAGCGGACAGCGGCAGCTACGGGGCGGCAGCGATCAATCGCATGGACTGAAAATCGATAGTGATTGGAATGGCCTGAGAGATCAGATCGAAACCAAGATTTCCTGCCGCCCATTCGCTGGCGTCGCTCGTCCTCTTCAGAAAAACCGTCGCCTGAGCGAGCGTGACCGTCTTGCCCAACGACAGATTCACCGCAGGCAGCACCACAGACTCGTGAGCCTTGCTCCCGGAGAAACCGGTCATTGTGCTGCTCTGCGTGCTGCCTTCGCGCATCAGTTCCGGAAACTCCGCGGCAAAGGGCAGATACAGGTACGTGCGGTCCGCTCCCGTATCAAAGGTGAAGCTCAGCGGCTTCCCGCTCACCTCTACGCGAGTCACCGGCATTGCCTCATCGAAGGCCAGCGGAGCGCTGCCTGTCGGCGCCTCCGCTGGCGCCGGCAAAATCTCCACGCGATTGCCGCTGTCAATTCGGAATTTTCCAAGCGCGATCAGCACGGAGATTCCGAGAACGCCCTTGTGCCCTTCGGGAAGCTCGACAAATGGCTCATTTGCGTCGGAAACCACATCGAAGGCTACATGCTTAAGATGCGTTTTGCCAATCCAGAGGTCGGGCGCTTCCGTCACACGCATGGGTATGGCGGCCGGCGTTCCGCTGATATCGGACATTTTGGTCGTTGTTGCCGTGAGCTTCAGGCCCAGGCGCCGCGCCTCCGATTCGCAAAGAACCGATATATTCGCGCCGGTATCAGCAATGTAAGTTCCGCTCACGCCGTTGATCGTCACCGGCACGAACAGGTTATTGTCGATGGTCTCGCTACGCACGGTTGAGGGCCGGTTCTTCGCCACTTTCTGCTCAGGATATTGCGCCAGAACAGCGAATAAGGAATGCACGGCTCCGGCATCCTCCGCATGGGGTTTTTCGGCGAGCATTTGTTCCAGTTGGGTATTGGCTCTCTGGTATTGGCCGTCCCTGAAGTACATCCATGTGAGAGCTTCGTGCGCTCGATACGAGCTGCTGCTGCGCGGCATTTGCCGAATGACCGATTTCAGCTCTCCTTCCGCCCTGGCCCGCTTTCCGATGCTGGCATCCGCGATCCCCTGGCAGAGCTTCGACAAGCTGCTTGTGCCCGGATGCTCCTGCCAATGAAATGGATCGCCCGCAACGCAGGCGTCTGTGTTGTCTTCGGCATGAAGCGGCACGAAAGCACAAGCCAACAGAACCGATCCAAGCAAGATCCGCATAATGAGCATGCCACTCCTCACTAGACGAAAGTTCCCGCTTTCATGCCGTTCCTCAAGGCACTGCCAGCCTGGCAATCGTAAAGTCAATGCGAAGCTACCGCTGAATTCTCGCCGAGCCGCCCTTGGCAAACGCCTTCACCTGATCGAGCGTCGCCATGGTGGTGTCGCCGATGAACGTGGTGAGCAATGCGCCATGCGCCCAGCCCAGCTTCAGCGCCGTCTCGGGATCTTCGCCTTTGAGCAGTCCGTAGATGAATCCCGCCGCAAAGCCGTCGCCGCCGCCTACGCGATCGATGACGTCCAGCTCCGCCGTCGGCGCCACATGCGTCTTGCCGTCGATCCACGCCACCGCGCTCCAACTGTGCCGGTTGGTCGAGTGCACTTCGCGCAGCGTCGTCGCCACGATCTTTACGTGCGGATGCTTCTTGACCACGTTGTCGATCATGCCGAAGAAGACGCTGGGATCGAGCTTCGACTTCGAGTGAACGTCGGGGCCGGGAATGCCGAGGCCCTTCTGCAGATCTTCCTCGTTGCCGATCAGCACGTCGACATTTTTGACGATGGTCGCAATGGTCTCGACGGCTTTTTCGGCGCCGCCCGAGATCTTCCACAGCTTCTCGCGGAAGTTGAGATCGAAGGACGTGATGGCGCCCGCCGCCTTGGCCTCTTTCATCATCTCCGCAACCAGCGGCGCAGTGGTGGGCGAGAGCGCCGCAAAAATGCCGCCCGAGTGCACCCAGCGCACGCCGCCCGCAAAAATCTTCTTCCAATCGAAGTCGCCGGGCTTGAGCATGGCGCCCGCTTCGTTGGCGCGGTTATAGAACACCACGGGAGGCCGCACGCCCGCGCCGCGATCGCTATAGACGGTGGCCATGTTCGGGCCTGTCGCGCCGTTGTGCTCAAAGTGCTTGTAGATGGGCTTCACGCCCATGGCGAGCACACGCTCGGCAATCAGGTCGCCGATGGGATAATCCACCATGGCCGACGCCACCGCGGTTTTCATCTTGAAGCAGTCCGACAGGTTGGCGGCCACGTTGAACTCGCCGCCGCTGACGTGAATCAGGCACTGCGTCGCTTTGCGGAAGGGTATGATGCCCGGATCCAGCCGGTGTACCAACGCTCCCAACGACAGAAAATCAAACTCGCCGCTCTCGACAATATTCAAACCGTATTTCATCGTCCTCTCCTTGCCTTCCTTCGAAGAATTGCACCCAACTTGAAATTCAAACCCCTGCGCGCCGTTTCCGCTTCCCTGCCAATCCGGCCTCACATCCCGCCTCTGCTTGAATTCAACAGCCCGTAGGAGCACAAAATAGCTAGCAGCTGGAAGCTAGGAGCTAGAAGCTGTCTTTCTCACGTCCGCAACCACCTGGTCCGGCGTCCACTCGTTGCCCGGATAAAACTGCGCCACTTTGCCGTGGGCATCGATCAGCGTAGTGGAAAGCGTGTGCGTAATCGTGTCATCGGCCCCGTGCGTAATGCCCACATCGAAAAACTTCGCCATCTCCATCAGTTCCGGCTGCGACGGCACGGCAAAATCCCAATGCACAAATGCGTCGCTGCCGATGTATTCGGCGCCGTAGGCACGCAGCCGCGCCGGCGTATCGTGCTCCGGATCGAAGCTGACACAGAGCAGGTGGGTTTTGGCGTAGAGCGCCGGGTTCGCCGCCAACTGCCGGTCGATCACTGCAAAGTTGTGCGTCACCAGCGGGCAAAAATTCGGCGACGGGCAACGCGTATAGATGAAGGTGACGAGCAGTGTCTTGCCGCGAAACTGGGCGAGATGAAGGGCGCGCCCATCCTGGTTATGCAGCTTGAAATCCGGAACCGCGTCGCCGGGCGCGGGCACGTGATAGAACACCGCGGGCTTGTAATCCGGCTTGCCCTGCGCGATGACCACAATATGATCGAGCAAAATGTCCGCATCGGGATTCTGCGAAACCAGCACGTCGGCAGTGATGGTGTCGCCGGGATGCAGCTCGCTCAGGATGCTGGGATCCTTGAGCTTGTAGGGCATGGTCATCGCGTCCATGAAGCCGGGGATGGCCTCATGATCCACTGTGACTTCGCCTGTAGCGGGATTGGTCGAAACCACCTTGCCGCGCAGTTTGTATACCTTGAAGGACGGCGCGGCGGAGCCCTGCGATTCGGGCTTCGGGCTGGAATGGCATCCCGCAACAACAGCTACGGCAAGCAGGGTGCTGGCGAGGAGAATTCGCATCGTTTCCAGTGTACAACCAGTGGACTGACCACCGGAAATGCAGGGATTCGTGGTGAGTGGCTAGTGCTTTGCAGCCGGCGACACGGCCGTCTCCGCCACGCGAGGCAGGCCTTGGCGGAGCGGTATCCTTGGGCATAGGATTTCCACCTGTGAACCGTGAACTACGAGCTGTGAACTGTGAGCATTGAACTGGCCAGCATCGACGTGTGGCTGCGCGGCGGCGGAATCGTGGTCACTGCCAGCGAACGCGCCGCGCGCTCCCTCGCCGCTGCCTTTCATCGCGCCCGCCGTGCCGAAGGACTGACTGCGTGGCCCACGCCCAACATTCAGGATTGGCAAAGCTTCGCTCGCGCGGCCTGGGATGAGCGCGTTCTCGACGGCCGCGTGGTGCTGAGCCCGCTCCAGGAGCAATCGCTTTGGGCGCGGATCGTGGCCCATGCCGCGCCCGACGCCGTGCAACTGGCCGGCGCGGGCGATCGCCTGGCCGCGCTCGCCATGGATGCGCACCGTCTGCTCTGCGACTACGCCCCGCAGCTTCTCAAAGACAACGTGCGCATCGGCTGGGATCAGGATGCGGGAGCGTTCAGCGGCTGGCTCGCCGCATTCAACGAACTCTGCCGTGATGGACAGTTCATCAGCGCAGCGCGTCTTCCGCTCGAACTCATCGCCGAGCTCCAAGCTGACTCCGCGGAGCGCCCGCCGCTTCTGCTTGCCGGCTTCGACCGCATTCTGCCCACGCAGCAAACACTGTTCGCAGCATGGTGCGCTGACCATGGTGTGCGCGAGGTTTCGCTCCCAGCCACGGCGGAGCAAGTCGAATTCCACCTTGCGACCGATCCTTCCGCGGAACTCGCGGCTTGTGCGCTTTGGTCGAAGGCCCGGCTCGCGGCCCAGCCCCACGCGCGCCTGCTCGTGATCACTCAGGACGCGCGCAAACGTCGCGGCGAGATCGAACGAGGGTTTTTCCGCTATCTGGGCGTGAGCGAAACTTCATCAGACGCCGCGAACCTGCTGGAGTTTTCGCTCGGCGTTCCACTCGGCCAGGTTGCGCTCGCGCGCGGAGCACAGTTGCTGCTCCGCTGGCTCAGCGACGACCTCGACGAAAACGAGCTTGACTGGCTGCTCGCGACGGACCAGATCGCTGCTTCGCCCGAGGAAGCGCGCGCGCTCAGGGCGTTCATGCGCGCCCTGCGCCGCCGCGGCCTCGAGCGTCCTCGCTGGACGCTCGCAGAATTCCTGCGCCAGCGTCCGCGCGCGGAGCTGCCCGCCGAATGGAGCGCGCGCATGACGCAAGCCCACCAGCGCCTCGAGGAATTCGCGCGCCGCATGCAAACTCCGCTCGCCTGGGCTGAAATTCTGCCGCAGTTGCTCGAGATGGCGGGCTGGCCCGGCGCGCGCCCGCTCGCGAGCGCCGAATTTCAGGCGCTCCGCCGCTGGCAACAGACTGTGGAGGCCTGCGCTTCGCTCGGTTTCGATGGCCGCCGCATCGCGTGGAGCGATTTTCTTGCCGCACTCGATCGCGCAGTGAATGAAACGCTGTTTGCGCCCGAGTCGCAGGACGCGCCCATCCTGATTGCAGGCCCCGCGGAGTCCGCAGGCCTGACTGCCGACGGCGTATGGTTCCTCGGCGCCAGTGAAGAGGCGTGGCCCACGGCCGGCGCCACACATCCTCTCATTCCGCTGCCCGTGCAGCGCGAGGCAGGAATGCCGCACGCCTCGGCAAAACTCGATTGGGATCTTGCCCATGCCATGACGCGCCGTGTGCTCGCCTCCGCGCCCGAGATTCACTTCAGCTACGCGCGGCAGAGCGACGGGGTGGAAGCGCGCCCGTCGCGGCTCGTCGCGCAATTCGCCGGGCCGCCGCAGCCGTTGCCTGCTGAGCTTACCGCCCCTGCATTGCCCGGCCCGATCACCATCGAGTTCAAAGATGCAACTCAGCTTCCCTACCCTCCTCGCGAGGTCTCCGGCGGAGCCATCGTTCTCACCACGCAGTCGCGGTGCGCCTTCCAAGCCTTCGCTACGGCGCGGCTCGATGCGAAGAAGTGGGACGCGGCGGAATCCGGACTGACTGCTTCAGAGCGCGGCCTTCTGCTGCATGAAGTGCTGCACTCCATCTGGGCCGGCCCTCCCAACGGCATTCGCACCCACGCGGAGCTAATGGCTCTCACCGATCTTGCCGCGTTTGTCGAAAGCCACGTGCGCCGCGTGCTGCAGGACAAAATGCCCGCCCGCGCGCGCGAGCAGATGCCGCAAAGGTACCTCGAGCTCGAAGGCGAGCGTCTTGTCGTGCTGATCGCGGATTGGTTGCGCTTCGAGCAAGGCCGGCTGTCATTCGCCGTGCTTGAAACCGAGAAGAAAACCAATGTCTCCATTGCGGGCCTGCCGCTCCATTTGCGCCTCGACCGCGTGGATCGCCTGAACGACGGCTCGCTGCTCGTGATCGACTACAAGACCGGCGACGCGAAGGCGAAGTCCTGGGACCTGCCGCGCCCCGATGACGTGCAACTGCCTCTTTACGCCGGCTTCGCGCTGGAGGGTGAAGTGGGCGGCCTGGTCTTCGCCAAACTCCGCGCGGGGGAAAACGGTTTCGAGGGCCGCGTGAAGGCGGCGAAGCAAACGCTGAAGGCAGTTCTGAGCGGCAACTCCAACCTGGTGCGCAAGCCTCTTACGCAGCAAGACATCGCTGCATGGCGCGACGAGATCAACCTGCTCGCGAAGGCATTTCTCGCGGGGCGCGCCGAGGTGAATCCCCGCGACTATCCAGAGACATGCAAGAATTGCGGGCTGCAGTCACTGTGCCGCATTCAGGAGATCCAGGACGGCGCAGAAGCAAGCGACGACTCTGATGGCGAGGAGGCTGCCGGTGAGTAAGAGTCACGCAACATCGCCGCCGCCCGATCAGGCGCAGCGCGACAAAGCGCTCGACCCAACGCGCTCCATTCTCGTCAGGGCTCCTGCCGGCTCAGGCAAAACCACTCTGCTAGCCGAGCGATTCCTGCGCTTGCTTGCGGAGGTGGAAGAGCCGGGCCAGGTGGTGGCAATCACCTTTACGAACGCCGCCGCCGCGGAGATGCGCAATCGCATTCTCGATGAGCTGCGCAAGGACGACCCCAGCCCGCTGGCGCAACGCGCACTCGAGCACTCGCAGCGCCTCGGTTGGAACCTCCTCGATCTTCCCGCGCAACTGCGCATCTCCACCATCGACTCCTTCTGCCGCGATCTCGCGCTGCAACAGCCGATCATTTCCGGTCTTGGCGGCAGCCTGGAAATTGCAGAGCAGCCCAACGAACTCTACCGCCGCGCGGCTCGCCGCACGCTCGATGAGGTGGGGGATGCAGCTTCGCCCGCGGGCGCGGCGGCTGAAACGCTTCTGCTCTGGCGCGACAACAACTGGAAGGAGATGGAGGAGCTGCTGGTGAACATGCTCGGCGAGCGCGACCACTGGATGCATGCCTTTGTTTTGACCGGCAGCCAGAATTGGGATGAGCTTCGAGAGCGTTTGGAAATGTCGCTCGCACGCGCGGCGACGGATGCATCCGAGTGCGGCTATAGCGAGAAGGAATGGGACATCGTGCGCGCCTGCTTTACGCTGCTTCGCCGGGCCGCCGCTTATCTCCGCATTACTTTTGCCGAAGCGGGCGTAGTTGATTTTATCGAGGTCGCGCAGATTGCCCTCAGCGTGCTGAGAGACGAAGATAACCAGCCCACGGAAGCCGCCCTCGCCGTTGCCGACCGCATCCGCCATCTGCTGGTTGACGAATTCCAGGACACCAGCCGCCGCCAGCACGAGTTGCTTGGCCGCTTGATTGCCGCGTGGCCCCAGCCCGAAGGCCGCACCTGCTTCGTGGTGGGCGATCCGATGCAGTCCATCTACTTTTTCCGCGGCGCCGACGCCGAACTCTTTCCGCGCGTCGAAAACATCGGGCTTGACATCCCCAACGAACCGGCGCTGCGCTTCGATTCGGTGCATCTCACCGCCAACTTTCGCACGACGCCGCCGCTTGTCGAACGCCTGAATGAAATCTTCGCCCAGGTCTTCGCCGTCGACGACGGCAGCGGCATCGAGTTTGCGCAAGCGTTGCCGGCCCGCGAAACTTCCGCACCACCCGGCCCGCATCCTGTTGTGGATTCGCCGCCGGGCATGTGGTTGCATCTCGAGTTCATTCCGCAAGGCCTGCGCGCAAATGCGCGTGGCTACACCCGCGAGCGGAAAGCGGAGACTCAGGCGCAACGCGATGCCGCGCTCGACAAACAGAAGCAAGAGATCCTCGCTTTGATCCGCGGCCATCTGCCACGCATGGAGAAAGCTCGCGCGGCCGGCGACAAATACCGCATCGCCGTGCTTGGCCGCACTCGGAAAGCGCTTGTGTCCGTGGCGCAGGCACTGCGTGAAGCGCAAATTCCTTTCCGCGCCATCGAACTCGAGCCCTTGCAGGATCGGCCTGAGATTATCGACGCTCTGGCGCTGGCTCGCGCGCTGCTCCATCGCGAAAACCGTGTGGCCTGGCTGGGCGTTCTGCGCGCGCCGTGGTGCGGCCTTTCGCTCGCCGATCTGCACACTCTCACGAGTGCGGACGACGAGCAATTGAAGTTCCGCCCGGTACCGGAACTGCTCGCCGAACGCACGCAACTTCTCAGTCAGGAAGGTCGTGCGGCCGCGGAGCGCGTGCTGCGCGCCATCCAATACTCCGAGCGCCTGCGCTCGACTCAGCCCACGGCCACGCCTGGAACCTGGCTGGAGCAGGTGTGGCTGCGTCTGGGTGGAGCGCGTTGTGTGGACGCGGCGGCGCGCGCCAATCTCGATCTCCTTTGGCGTTGTCTCGACGATTTGCCGCAGGGAGAGCAGGATTTTCTCGGCCCCGCGCTCGATGCGGCCCTCGCAAAACTCAACGCGCTGCCCGATCCCGCCGCCAGCAGCGACTGCGGCGTGCAGTTGATGACCATCCACAAGTCGAAGGGGCTGGAATTTGAGGTCGTGATCGTGCCCGACTTGCAGGCCAACGCGGGCCGCGGCGGCCGGAAACTGCTTTCCTGGCTGGAGCGCGGTCTGGCGCCGGAGGCTGACGCAATCGACGAAGACAGCGCCGGCGCGATTACAGAATTTCTTGTAGCGCCGCTCCAACCGAAGGGCGCGGAAAGCGGTTCGGCAAAGTCGCTGGTCGATAAGGCCCGTCGCGAGCGCGAGTCGCAGGAGACACGCCGGCTGCTCTATGTGGCCGCCACACGCGCCCGCGAAGAACTGCATCTATTCGCTCGCCCGGAGTTCAAAACAGCGGACAATCAGTCACTCGCTCTGGTTCCACCCACGGGCAGTTTGCTTGCCACTGCGTGGCCCGGTTTGCGCGAAGAAGTCGAACACAGCTTCGCGGAATGGTGCGCCGATCGATCTGCTCAAGCCGCACAAACCGGCGAATCGCAAACCATCGATTCTCTTGCAGCCTCGGCAGAGAACGTGCTCGCCATGCCTGCGCCGCCTGATGCATTAGCGCCCACGCCGACACCGCTTCGCCGCTTGCCGCCGAGTGATCAACCCGCATGTGCCGAGCTCCCATCCGCGGCCGAGGAGCCGCTGGCCGGCGTGGGCCGTCTTTATGAGCGCCATGAGGGCGGCCTGATTTCGCGCGCGCTGGGCAAAGCTGTTCACGAGCTGTTTCAGCATCTCGCGCAACTTCTCGCCATGGATACGACTGAAGTTGCACGGCAGTCGCTTGCCCTCATGCAACCACGCATCGCCGCAAACCTCCGCGCGTTCGGCATCGAAGCCGGCCATGCCGATCGCATCGCCGCACAGGCGCTGGAGATGGTTCTCCGCGCCGCCGATGACCCGCAAGCGCAATGGATTCTCGCTGCGCACGCCGATGCCGCCAGCGAGGCGCGCTGGACGGGTGTAGTTTCCGGCGGTGTGCGCACCGTGCAGGTCGATCGCGTCTTCCGCGCCGGTCCCACGCCGCAATACACCGGCGACAACTCCACCTGGTGGATCGTTGATTACAAGACCGCGCACGAGGACGGCCTCGATCCAAAGGCCGCGCTGCCCGCATTGCGCCGCATGTTCGCGCCGCAAATTGAGGCTTACGCAAAAGTGCTGCGCAACCTGCACGGCGCAGAGGCGGCGGTGCGCGGCGGCTTGTACTATCCGCGCATGGCGCTGTTCGATTGGTGGGAGTTGTAGCCGATCCCGGCCCGCGGCCGTTCTTGGCGCTCCTCGCTTACCAGGCTGTTACGAAACTCAAAATCGAGGCCACATTTTGGGTGCGATCATCTTGCCGAACCCAACATCTTGTGGTGAATTTTGAAATTCCTCGAGTTTCGTAACAGCCTGTTACGCCTTGCAGAGCTCTTCCGCGAACACATCGCGTGCGGCAAGAATGAGCCGCTCGGCATTGCGCAACATGAGCGCGTACGCAAAGACCGCGGCGACGGCAAGGGGCGCGAAGATCCACACCGCCAGCCACGGCGTCTCGAAGTAGCCGGACGCGATGGCGACGGGAATCTGCAGCAACATACTTCCAAACAGCACCGCCAGAACCAGCAGCGCGCTGGTGCGGTTGGTGGGCGTGGCGCCTCGCGGCTGCCGCGCCTGCCCAGGAATGAATTTCCGCGGCGCCTGGATCGAGCGCAGCGTTCCAATGGCCAGATTCAAAGCCACCACGAAGACCGTCCAAAACACGGTAGAGATTTGTGTCGAAACCGGAATCGGCGCTCGCGCCAGCACGCAAATAATGGTCCAGGCCAGCCCCACCTGAACAACAATCAGCGTCAGGCTCATCAGATTCTTGGCCACAACCACGTCGAGCAACCGAATGGGCGCAAGCAGATACAACTGCACGCCGCGGCCGTCCGCGCCAAACATGTTGTAGAGCGAACTGAGCGAGGCGATGAGCACATAGGCAATCGCCAAAGGAAGAAAATACTTCGAAGAGAAGGACGAAAATGCCCGGTTCATGCTGAAGATGACAACAAACAAAAGCGGCGTGAGCAAGCCGATCAGTTGCGTTCCATTGCTGCGCAAAATGAGCCATTCCTTGCGCATGCACGCGGCTACAGTGGGAGAAAGAATGGCGCCGAACACTGTGGGTGCAGACCGGGCAGCGGGTTGCGGCTCCGGCGCTTTTACGCGTGGTGCCGATGGCGCCGGCGCGCTGCGGCTTACGCCCTCGCTCAGGTACTCGCCAAGAAACTGTTTGTGCAGCCGGATGGCAAACACCGCGGCGAACAGCGCGGTGCTGGCCAGCAATCCTGCAAATTGCGCGAGCGCCGCCAGAGGATGCTTCACCAGCAGGATGGTTTGCGCCGCAAATCCCGACGGCAACCAGTATTGATAGGATCCTGAGCTGTGCAGAATGTTGAGCAGCCAACTGCTGCGGACGCGGCGTCCGTGCATCGGGGTCTGGTGCAGGTTCAGGAACTGGATGCCGACGGCAAACAGCGCCATCAACATGCTGAAAATCTCGCGGAAGCGGCGGTTCGCCAGCCAGCGATCCATCCATGCGCCGATCATGCGCGTAAGATAAATGTTCATCAACGCATAGACCGCCATCACCAGCAGCGCGGGCAGCGCCAGCGATGCATCTGCCACGCCGATTCCCACCGCGGCGGCCAGCAGAGCCAGGCAACCCACGATGGTGCTGGGCGTCATGAGACCCAGAAGCGAGCGCAACACGAAATAGCGGCCGAAGCGCAGAGGAAAGCGCACCAGCGACTCGGGATCGAAGCTCTGAATCGTGGCCGCGATGCTGAGGCCGTTGATGCTCACGAATTGCCAGAGCAGCGCGATGCCGAGCAGCAGCGACGCTAGGTAGCGGGGATGGCCCTCAGAGATCGCCGTCCACGCAAAATAACCGCTGGCCCCAACCGGACCGACGACAAGCATTGCGAGCATGGGCCAGACGATAAGGCGCAGGAGAACGACGAATACCAGTCCGGCCACCTGGCGCGTGCCCTTGGGCTGCTTGCGCGACATGCCATTGACAAAAATGCGCCAGCGCAGCCACGCGACGGCCAACAACTGCGCGCTCGCGGGAATGGGCGGCATGGAACCAGAGACACTCTCCGGGCCCTTTAGCTCAGCCATGAGAGCTCCTGCTCGGGCGCTGTCGCAGCGGGATTGCCTTCGCGATCCGCGCCCACAATGGCGAGAAAGATCTGCTCCAGGCTGCGCTTGTCCGGGCTGCCCTCGTTCAGGCCAAGTGCGGCGTCATCCGGGATTCCGGCTTGTGCGATGCGCGCGGTTCCGGCGCGCAACTCGTCAAGCGAGCCCTGCGCCACCAGTTGCCCGCGATGAATGATGGCGATGTGCGTGCACAGCCGCTCCACAATCTCCAGCACGTGCGAGGTGAGGAAGATGGTCGCGCCGCGCGCAATCATTCTCAGCAGCATGGCCTTGAGTGTGCCCGCCGCCACCGCGTCCACGCCCTCAAAGGGCTCGTCGAGAAACAGCACCTTGGGCCCGTGAATGACCGCGGCCGCCAGGGCCAGCTTCTTCTGCATGCCATGCGAAAAGTCGGTGATCAGCTTCTTTTGCTCGCCGGCCAGTTGCATAAACTCCAGCAGCTCCCGCGTGCGATTGAGCGTGGTGGCGCGGTCCAGGCCGTACATGCGCCCCACAAATTGCAGAAATTCATCGGCAGTGAGGCGGCCAAAGAGCGCCAGGCCCTCCGGCACCACGCCGATCTGCCGCTTGATCTCCGCGGAATTGGCTTGCAGGTCGCCACCGAGGATGCGGATGCTGCCGGATGTGGGCGCCAGCAGACCCGTCAACATCTTGATGGTGGTGGATTTGCCGGCTCCGTTGGGGCCAAGAAATCCGAAGAATTGCCCGGCCTCGACGCGCAGGTTTACGTTCTCGACGGCGGTGAAGTCGCCAAAGCGGCGGGTGAGCGCAGTGGTATCGATGGCTGGGATGGTCATGGCTTCTTGCTTTCAATCACGATACACGCTGCCCCCGCGGCCACTGTGAAAAATCATGGCAATTCGCGGCCTCGCATTGATTCGGCTATGGTTCGCCCGGAGTTTACACTCATGGTTCCACGCATCGACTTCGCCTAAAAAGCGCAGCAAGTGTTGGCTATTCTCTTTATAGTTAGCCGATTTTTACCCTTCATCCTCAGGAGGAACGTCTTATGGCAAAGTCCACGAAGAAACCAGGCGCCGCTCCGAAAGCTGCCGCAAAACCGCGCAAGTCCGCCGCCAAAATGGCCGGCGTGCCCGCAAAGGTGACTCCGATTTCGATTTCGCACGAGACCGTGGCAGAGCTGGCGCATCGCTTGTGGGCCGAGCGCGGCGGCGCGCACGGACACCACGAAGAGGATTGGTTCCGCGCCGAGCAGGAACTGCGCGGCAAAGCGTCCTAAGCGCAGCCTTCGCACCCACCGCAACGCAACGCCTCTCCGCGGGCGAAGAGATTTCTATTGCATCGATCCTTTTGCGCCCTGCGCTACTGCAAGTTCGCCATCAGGGCTTCCAGCGCGGACTTGGGCGGGCGCGTCAGGGACTCGGGCAGCGTGGCCAGCGGCTCGTCCACCACATTCAATTGATCGATGAACGTCGGCTTTTGCGTATTGATATAGAAGACGCCGGTCAGGACTTCGTCCTTTTCCTGCGCTTCCATCAGCGTACGCACCGCATTGGCTTTGTCGGTGGGGTCGTAATCTTCAAGCAGTTTGCGCAGGCGCAACTGCGAGCCGTCGTGCATTTCCACGTCGTAGACCTCGCCGGAATTGTAGTCCACCTCGATATCGTCGAAGCTGGCCACAAAACCGATCTCGTTGATCGGCTCGTCGTGATCCTGCAGGAACTTGTAGCTCTTGGTCGAGCCCTCATGATCGTTAAACGTGACACAGGGGCTGATCACGTCGAGCATTACGGTGCCCTTGTGCGCAATGGCCGCCTTCAGCATGGAAAGCAACTGCTTCTTGTCGCCAGAGAACGAGCGGCCGACGAATGTCGCGCCCAATTGAATGGCGAGAGCGCAGGTATCGATAGGCGGAAGATCGTTGATCACGCCGGTTTTCAGCTTGGAGCCGAGGTCCGCCGTGGCCGAGAACTGGCCCTTCGTCAAGCCGTACACACCGTTGTCTTCGATGATGTAAATCATCGGCAGGTTGCGCCGCATGAGGTGCACAAACTGGCCCATGCCGATCGAGGCCGTGTCGCCGTCGCCGGAAACGCCCAGCGCCGTCATGGTCCGGTTGGCCAGCACGGCGCCGGTGGTTACGCTCGGCATGCGCCCGTGCACGCTGTTGAAGCTGAACGAGCGGTTCATGAAGTAGGCGGGGCTCTTCGACGAGCAGCCGATGCCGCTCATCTTCATCACGCGCTCCGGCTCCACGCCCATCTCGAACATGGCGTCGATAATGCGCTCCGAGATCGCGTTGTGACCGCAGCCGGCGCACAGCGTGGACCTGCCGCCGCGATACTCCACAATCGGCAGCCCAATATGATTCAGCTTCGGGCCTTTGGCCCCACTAGCAGTTGCGGTGGCCATTACAAGCCCTCCTTGGTTGCGAATTCGTCCGTGATCGTGCGCGCGTCGATGGGCAACCCGTTGTAGTGCAGAATGCTGCGCAGCTTCACCACCTGCTCGGCGGGAAGATCCAGCTTCAGCAGGCTGGCCAGCTGCGCATCGCGGTTCTGTTCCACCACGTACACGCGCTCATGGCTGGCCACAAAGTCGTGAATCTCGTGCGCGAACGGAAACGCGCGGATGCGCATGTAGTCCACGCTCAGGCCGTGCTCCTTCTCGATCTGGTCGAGGCCCTCGCGCAGCGCGAAATCGGTGGAACCAAAAGCCAGGAAGCCGATTTTCGATTTGCCGTTGCGATACGTCACCGGCGCCGGGACCAGCGTGCGCGCGTTTTCGAACTTCCGCGCCAGCCGTTCCATTACGGCTTGATACTCCTCGGGGCGCTCGGTGTAGCCCGCCGCATCGTTATGTCCCGAGCCGCGCGTAAAGTACGCCGCCTTGGCATGCATGGTGCCAGGCAGCGTGCGCCAGCCGATGGCGTCGCCGTCCACGTCGCGGTAGCGCGCGAAACTGCCCAACTTTTCGATCTCTTCGGCAGTCAGCACCTTGCCGCGATCCAGCGGCTTCTCAGGGTACGCAAACTGTTCCGACATCCAGTTGTTCATACCCAGATCGAGATCGGTGAGCACGAAGACCGGCGTCTGCAAACGCTCCGCCACATCGAAGGCCGCATAGCCAAACTCGAAACACTCTTTCACGCTGCCCGGCAGCAAAACGGGGTGCTTGGTGTCGCCGTGCGAAAGCAACGCCGTTGAAAGCAGATCGGCCTGCTGCGTGCGTGTCGGCATACCCGTCGAAGGCCCGGTGCGCTGCACGTCGAAGATCACGCCGGGAATCTCCGCGTAGTAACCGAGTCCGGAAAATTCCGCCATCAGCGAAACGCCCGGTCCCGAGGTCGAGGTCATGGACCGCGCGCCGGCCCAGCCCGCGCCCAGCACCATGCCGATCGCCGCCAGCTCGTCTTCAGCCTGCACCACCGCAAACGTGGCCTTGCCCTCCGGCGTCACGCGAAACTTCTTCAACAGATCCGTCGTGGCCTCAATCAGCGAGGTCGACGGCGTGATCGGGTACCACGCCACCACCGTTACGCCCGCGAACACCGCGCCCATGCCGCAAGCCGCGTTGCCGTCGATGATGATTTTGCCCTGCGTTTGGCTCATCGGCTCGATCAAGTACGGGTCCTGCTTGGTAAAGTTGGTCCGGGCGTACTCGTAGCCGGTTTCAACCGCGCCGAAGTTCAGCTCAAAGACCTTCTGCTTCTTGGCAAACTGCTTCTGTACGCACTTTTCCACCACGCCCAGGTCGAGGTGGAGCAGTTGCGCCACCACGCCTACGTACACCATGTTCTTCACCAGCTTGCGCAGCTTGGCTTCAGGGCACAGCGCCGCGGTGAGCTTGTCGAACGGAACCGGATAGCAGGCCACGTCGTCGCGATACTGCTTCAGGTTGAAGTTTTCTTCGTAGATGGCGACGCCGCCCGCAGGCAGCGCGAGCATGTCTTCGCGCGCCGTCTCGGCATTCAGCGCCACCAGCACGTCAGACTCGCGCTTGCGCGCCACATAGCCGTCTTTGCTGGCGCGGATGGTGAACCACGTCGGCAATCCCGCAATGTTCGACGGGAACAGATTCTTCCCGCTCACGGGAACGCCCATCCCGAAGATGCTCTTCAGCAGGATGCTGTTGGCAGACTGCGAGCCCGACCCGTTGACCGTGGCTACATTGATGGTGAAGTCGTTGACGATGCGCGGACGCGCGCTGCTTTCGCCCTGTTCTTGACCCAGGGCCAGGTTTCCAGTCGCCATGTGGCGGGATTCCCTTCCGAAAAATCGTGAGCGATTTGAAGCGCCCCAGGAGCGCTGGACCACCCTCGATGAGGATGCCGGACCATCTCGCTCCAATATGTGATTATAGTCACTTCTCAGCGTCGCCGTATCGTAGTGCGCCCCAAGAGTAACCCCTTCGTATCGGGCCCGGGCCGGAGCCGCCCATTTGGGCGATGATTGCAAGCAACCTGCCTGTTTTCAATGTTGAAGCAGCAAAGCCTTCTTAGGCGCCGTCTACTTAGCACGAAAATGCTGGTAGCTAGAAGCTCGCGGCGAAAACCTGCCGCCCCGCATCGCGCCGCCAGCGCAACAGCAGCGCCAGGGCAATCACGATCAGCGCCAGCGTGAGCCCGATCCAAAGCCCGTAGATCCCCCACTTCAATCCAAAGCAAAGAAAGAAGCCGAGCGGCAGCCCCAGCACCCAGTAGCCCACCAGGTTGGCCCACATCGGCGCATGGGTTTCGCCCAGTCCCCGCAGCGCGCCCGTCGACACGGTCTGGATGCCGTCAAAAATTTCAAAGGCCGCCACAATGCCCAGCAGTCCCGGGCCAACGGCCAGCACGCGCGGATCGCGAGAAAACCATTCGATAAGCGGCCGCGGCCAAAGCAAAAACATCAGCGCCGCCAGCAGCATAAAACTCGTTCCCAGTCCCAGCGCCATCCATCCCGCGCGCCTCGCCCGTGCCGCATCGCCCGCGCCCACCGCGTGGCCCACGCTCACTGCGGCCGCGGCTGAAATCCCCAGCGGCACCATGTAGGTAACGCTCGCGTAGTTCAGCACAATCTGGTGCGTAGCCAGCGCCACCGGCGTCAGATATCCGGCCGAAAGCGTGGCCAGATTCCATGCGCCCACCTCGAGCAGAATTTGCCCTGCCGCCGGCGCGCCCAGTTGCAGCAGCCGCTTGAGCCGCGCGGACTGCGGCTGAGCCCAGTGCTGAAACAGCGGATGCCCGCGCCCGCGCTCGTAGCGCCAGGCAAAGCCGAGCAGCGCCGCGGCCATAATCACTCGCGAAAATGCAGTGGAGATCGCCGATCCGTTCACGCCCAGCGCGGGAAAGCCCAGCTTGCCGTAGATCAGCACCCAGTTCAGGAACCAGTTGATCAGGTTGGCCAGCACATAGGTCACGGTAATGACGCGCACCTGGCCCACGCCTTGCAGGTAGCGCCGCGTGGCCCCGTAGAGCAGCAGCGGCAAGGTGCCCCAGTTCAGCAGCCGCAGATATTCGCTCGCCGGCACGGCAACCACAGCCGCAATGCCGAAGTGGGTGAATCCCAGGCTCGCCAGCCAAATTCCCACCATGATGGGCACGGCGGCAATCGACGCCAGATACACGCCCTGCGCCAGCCAGCGATGGCATTCATCGTGATCCTTGCGCCCGTAGGCCTGCGCCACCAGCGTATCCAGCCCCAGCATCAGCCCCACGCCAAAAATGGAAGGCGTATAACAGATGGCGTTGCCAAGAGCCACAGCGCCGATCGCCGCCGGCCCCAGGCGCCCCACCATAATGGTGTCCACGACGCCCATCGCCATCCAGCCCAGCTCGCTCAGCACCACCGGCACGGCCAGCGTCACCATGGCGCCGAGTTCCCGGCTCAAATTGGCCCGTTCCTGTTCCACTTCTCCACTCTAATTGCGCAGGCTCGGTCGGTATGGGACACCCGCAGCAGAGTTTTACCGTAGTGCATCACAAACTCAGCTTCTGCGTGGAGAATCCGCAGCATCGCTTCGGATCGATGCCGTCATTGCGCGAAATGCGTCCACCTTGAAGCGCGCAAATCGCCCCAGGTCTTCTCGGTCCCTTGTTCCCTTGTTCCCTCGGTCCCTGTCTTCACACCGCCCGCCGTGGTTGTCATCCCGAGCATTCATGGGCCTTCGCCCACGAAAGGAGACGAAAATCGGGCGAGGTGTCGTCGCCTTTCGCTCCCGGAGGGAGCGCCGGGAATAGCCCAGGGTGCAGTCCGCGCAGCCGGGGCCCCAACGACAGGTCTTCGTCGTTGGGGTGGAGCAGCGGACGTAACCCTGGGAGAGCAAGCCCCAACCGTCTCCGCCCCGTAGGGTCGGTCGATTTCCAGGCAATGATTTTCGAGAGGGCGCAGACCGCCAGGCAATCGAAGTCGAACGCGAACCCGCGGCTGCCTTTCGTCGGCGTGAAAGGGCACGACTTCACAGCTTGCTGAAAAGCTCGGTTTTTCGTAGGCCGGAGGGAGCGGGAGGCTTTAGCCTCCCGAATAAAGGTCCCCGCTTCTCCGTTCCCTGGCTCCCTCGCTCCCTCCTTTCCTGTCAAGTCCGCACCCCTCAACCAGCACATCCTAAAGTCCACCTAACTCGCTGACCCCAAACCTGATCTCGCGCACAAAATTCTCTTGCCGGACGGTTCCGGTTATTTCCTGCACTTGGTGCATACTGGTTTCGGCAGCAGAACAATCCTCGAACGCGGCGGACCTTTGTCCGCCGCGTTCGCATTTTGGGACAAATATTCCTCGACATGAACCGGGGGCGCACTCAAACCCCTTTGTCGTGAGGACTTTTGCTCCAATCTCATCAATCGAGGGACATTACGGCGGCCGCGCAGCGCAATTGACCGCGTTGGAGCACCTTGCAAGAAGAATCAATCAGATAGAGCTAGGGGGTAGGGCAATGAGCGGTAACGAATCTAAAACGACAGGCGCAGGCAAGTACCAGGAATGCCGATTCATCAAGACGAACGGTCTCAAGTGTCAGTCGCCGGCCATGCGCGGCTCACAATTCTGCTATTACCACGGACGCACCCGCATTTATGTCGCGCGCCCGCGCACCAGGAGCAAGCCGCTTGAGCTTCCTCCGCTTCAGGACCAGGCCGCTATCCACGCCGCGTTAGAACAGGTTTTCCAGGCGCTCGCCTCCGGCGACCTCGACTCGAAACGCGCCGCCAATCTTCTCCATGCCCTGCAGTTGGCGCAGCATACCGTCCACGCTGCAACGTCCTTCCGGCCCACCCCGCAGCCGCAACTGACAACTGACCACTGACCACTGATCACTGATCACTGATCACTGCTTTTACGCCGTTGGCCGCAGCGTCACCTGCTTCGTTGTGATCACGATCTTCGCCGGCTCCATGGTCACGTGCCGCACGTTCACCTCGGCCACAATCTCCATCGTCCCGGCGGTCTTCGTCGCTTGCACGATCACCTGCGCCAGCCCGCTGAAGAGCGAGCGCCGCGGCTCCTTGTCGCTTTCCTGGCAATTGGGATCGCCGTTGCCCACGCCGATCAGTGCGCCCTCGCCCGTCACCTTGAAATCGACCAGCACGTCGGCCGTGGGCACGGCGCGGCCCTGGCTGTCCACTACCGACACCGTCAGAATTGCCACGTCCTCGCCGTCGGCATCGATCTCCGTCCGCTCTGCCGCGAGCCGCAACGCCACGCCGAGTCCCGTGGTCGTGCGCTCTTCCGTCAGCAGCAGCTTTCCGTCCTTCCAGCCGTGCGCGGTAACCGTGCCCGGCTCGTAGCGCACCTTCCAGTCCACGTGGCCGAGCCGCGGAACCTTCTGCCGTCCCTGGCTCTTGCCGTTCAGCAATAATTCAACTTCGTCGAGGTTCGAATGCACCCACACCGGAATCTCATCGCCTTCCCTGCCCTCCCAGCTCCAGTGCGGGAACAGGTGCAGCACCGGCTGCTTCGTCCACCGCGCCTTGTAGTAGAAAAAGTTGTCCTTGGGAAATCCGCATGTGTCCACGATGCCGAAATTCGAGTTGATCGACGGCCATCCGTAAGGCGTGGGTTCGCCGCGATAGTCAAAGCCGGTCCACGCAAAGCCGCCGGCCAGCCACTCGCGCGTGCCGTAAAACGTCCACCACTCCTCGGCAAGCTCGCTCCAGTCGGTGTGATTCACGTCGTAGGCGCTCAAGGTATTGCGCAGCGGATCGGTCTGATACACGCCGCGCGTTGAAATCGTGCTTGCCGTCTCCGATCCAAACACCGGCTTCGTGGGATGCAGCTTATGGAAGTCGTCGGGAAGGGGAAGATGGTAGTTGAAGCCAATGATGTCGAGCGCATCCGACACGCCCTTGGAGTTGTCGCCGTTCACCGCCGCGGAAACCACGCGCGTGGGATCGAGCTCGTGGCAGCGCTGCACCATGGTCGCCGCAATCTTCGCGCCCTGCTCGGCCATGTCGTTCTGCAGGTGATTTTCCTCGTTGCCGATCGACCATAGAATGATCGACGGCGAGTTCCGGTAGCGCTTGATCATGGTCTCAAGCTGCGCCAATCCTTCGGGACTCGAGCTCATCTGCCGCGTCTCGCACATCATCATCATGCCCATGCGGTCGCACGCCGCAACCAGTTCGGGCGTGGGCATATTGTGCGAGGTGCGAACGGCATTGCAGCCCATTTGCTGCAGCACTCCGATGCGGAAGGCCTGCAATCGGTCCGGCAACGCCGCGCCCACGCCCGCATGATCCTGGTGATTGCAGGTTCCCTGGATCTTGAGCGGCTGGCCATTGAGAAAGAAACCGCGATCAGCGTCGAATTTCGTGGATCGAACGCCGAAGGTGATGCGCTCGGAATCGCGGACCTTGCCATCGGATTCCACGCTTACAACGGCGGTGTAAAGATGCGGTTCCTCAGTGGACCAGAGCACAGGATTCACAATCCGCGCAGCAGCAGCAAACCCCGAGCAGGCATCATGATCAATGCGCTTTTCCGGCGTGTCGGCCGTGGCGACGACCTTGCCGCCCGCATCGAGGATTTGCCAGCGAACCCGCGCGCCGGTTGCCTCCTTGCCCTCATTCCGGACAATGGTTGCAAGCGACAATTCGGTCGGGTTGCCGTTGACCACAGTACGCACACAGCTCTCCCATCGCGCCAGATGCAGCGCATCGGTCTTGGTGAGCCAAACGTGCCGGTAGATTCCCGCGCCCTCGTAGAACCAGCCGTCGCCGAAGCTCGCGTCCACGCGCGCCACGATGCAGTTCTTCGCTCCGACGGCGAGAAAATCCGCGATGTCGAAGAGGAAGGGCGCGTAGCCGTTGTCGTTGCGGCCGACGAAGCAGCCGTTCACGAAGAGCATCACATCGCGAAAGGCCCCGTCGAATTCAATCGCGACGCGGCGCCCCGCGTCGCTCGCCGGAATCTCGAACTCCTTCCGGTACCAGCCCACGCTGGTCTCCGGATAGCGCCTTCCCAGCGGCTTGTACCCGTGCGACTGCAGCGCTTCATCGCGCACGAACGGCAACTCCACCGCCCAGTCGTGCGGCAGGTTGAGCGCGCGCCACTTCGAGTCGTCGTATCCGACCTTGGCAAACTTGAAGTCGCCGGTTTTGGCAAAGTCTTCCTGGTTTTTGCCGAATCCGAGATCGCGAGCGGGATCACTGCCATGCCCGAAGGTGAACTTCCATCCAAAATCGAGGAGGAATTGCTCGCGCGGAGCCGTTGCGGCCGCAGTTGGCGCGGAGTCTTGCCTGGCGGCATGCGCGTCCTGAGCAAACAACGCGGCCGTGCGCGCCCATGCAGTGCGCGCCATCAGGCTGGAGGTGGAAAGCGCCAATCCTGAACCAAGCAGATCGCGGCGGGAGATGCGGGGCATGGAAGACCTCTTTCAACAATGAGAGTTGCGCCGTGCAGCGAGAATTTGCAGGCCGCGCGCCCAGCTTCAGCGAAGAATTCGCACTGCATGCAGCCGATCTCTGCTGATCATTTGCTCGGCGTGCGCCCCAATCTCTGAGAAGCGGGGCAACAAGGCACTATAAATGAGCCAGCATCTTGTGGTAAACGCTTTCATCTGCGCCCCAGAGTTCACTTACCTGCAACCGCGGCGCGCTCCAGGCTATCCACCGGCGGCCCGGTTCACTCCAGAGTTCAACTCACGCGAGCGCAGCTCCTGCCACACCGTCGAAGCGCCGACGCGCGGGTATACTAGAAAAGAACCGGCAACTGTTCTCGTACCTTTCTTCCGCGGAGAGATGGCCGAGCGGTTTAAGGCGCACGCTTGGAAAGCGTGTGTACTTTAACGAGTACCGTGGGTTCGAATCCCACTCTCTCCGCCA